>Ga0137393_10000226_pt1 | contig 32891 bp, 23 predicted proteins | sample 15con2h34BmetaG_FD_101396 | JGI IMG/M metagenome (GOLD analysis project Ga0137393, IMG submission 101396) | Vadose zone soil microbial communities from Angelo Coast Range Reserve, California, USA - 15con2h3.4B metaG | ecosystem: Environmental > Terrestrial > Soil > Vadose zone > Saprolite...
CAGCTACGGACAGGATAAATGGCAACCGACCTCCAAGCTAACCTTGGATGTGGGGTTAAGGTGGGAGCTCTACTTCCCGCCGACGCCCCAACATTCCGGTGGCTATTCCAATTACGATCCCACGACCAACACCTTGGTACTCGCAGGAATTGGGGGCAACCCGCTGAACCTTGGCCGTGAAACCTACTACCATTACTTTGCTCCTCGCTTTGGATTGGCCTATCGCTTCACAGAAAAATTTGTCTTGCGCGGTGGTTTCGGCATCAGTTACGAGCCTTTCCCCAACAACCAGTACGCCTGGAATTATCCGGTACGCCAGGCCAATGGCACCAACCAAGTGACGGCCGGTGCGCTGCCGACATGGCCGAGCAGCCAAATTGCTTCAATGAGCTTCGGATTTCCGGCACCAGCCCCAGCGGCACTGCCGAGTAACGGGATCATATCGGGGCCTGTGTGCAAAAATCCACCAGTTCCGGGATGCATTCCAAATTCCCAATTCAACGTAATAGACAAGAATTTTCAGCAACCGTACGTGGAATCGTGGAGCCTCGCCGTCGAGCGCGCACTGCCCAAGAATTTCGTGCTGGACGTCGCCTACGTGGGCAATCACGGCGTAGACATTCCAATGGACTTTGATCTGAATGCAGCAGTTGTTTCGTCAGCCGTTAACGCTAATACATGTCCCCAAAGGCCGGTATGCGCTTTGTTTGGCAGAACGGCCGCCACGGATTTTCTATTCAAGCCAACCAGCTCGAATTACCACGCCTTGCAGACAAGGTTTAATCATAGGATGAGTGGCGGGCTGCTGCTCACTACGTCCTACACGTTCGCAAAGGCTTTGGCGTACAGATCGGACGTGGGAGACGGGGGCGGGAACGACGGGGGCAATCCGTCCTTCTATCTGGATTTCCGTCGCAACTACATGGTGGTCAGCAACAACCGCAGCCACACTTTCGTGCAAAGCGTGGTCTATGAGTTGCCGTTTGGCAAGGGCAAGCCCCTGCTGCATTCAGGCTGGGCGAACTGGGTTGCCGGAGGCTGGCAGGTGAGCACAGTTATGACGATAATGAGCGGAAGGCCGCTGGATTTCAGTGCCAGCGGAACTCTGCTCAATGCGCCCGGCACGCGTCAGACGCCGAACCAAGTGGGATCCTTCCGCGTCCTAGGCGCAATCGGGCCCGCGCCGAATGGGGCGTGGTTCGACACCTCGGCGTTTGTCCCAGTGAGCACGCCACAGACGACCGGAAGCATGAGCCGATATAAGTTCGCCGGTCCGCGCTTTTTCAACCTGGATGCCGCAATATTCAAGAGGTTCCCGGTAACAGAGCGGATTGGCCTGGAACTTCGCGCGGAAGCATTCAGCGTAACCAATACTCCACAATTCGATCAGCCAAACGGAAACGCCAGTGATAGCGTTGGTTTCGGCCACATAACCGGCACTATTGGCGGCAACCGAACCGCGGAACTCGGAGCAAAGCTAACTTTTTGACTTAATTCTGCGCGCATGAAAGACCTTAGTTCGCCCGGAACGGGCGGGCGATAAACCGCGGTGGAAAGCAGAGATCCTTATTTTTTCGAAGGGGTGTGCTTGTGAGAACAACACTGATTAGATCCAATCAAGTTGTCGTGTGTAGCGAGTTTCCCGGGTTTGTGTTAACGACGGCAGCGTTTGTGTTTGCGGTCTTGTTGATGACTTGGGTTGTCGATACGGCCGCGGCTCAGAGCATCTTCGGGCGCATCACTGGAACTGTTACGGATGCGCAAGGCGGCGCGGTTGCCGGCGTGAAGATCACAATTGTCAATGAAGAGACGAAACTCGAGAGGCAGACGACGACTGATTCCAACGGGTACTATGTGGCCAGCGATGTGCCCGTGGGCGTATACAGTGTGATTGCCGAGCAGTCCGGCTTTAAGACCCTCAAGAAGACCGGGAACGACTTGGTGGCCGGCGCTCGCATGAGCGTGGACTTGAGCCTAGTGGTCGGTGAGGTTTCGCAAAAGGTCGAAGTAGCCGCGACAGTTGAGACGATCAACACGACATCCGGCGAACTGGCGCGCGTTATCGACTCGAGCCAGGTGCGAACCGTCGCGTTGAACGCACGGAACTACATGCAGTTGCTTTCTCTTACCCCCGGTACGGCCCTCACCGTCGACGACCAGCTCAGCTTGACCACGAGCCTGGCCATCAACAATCAGTCCGTGAATGGGAATCGTCCCGACTCGAACGCTTTGTCCGTGGATGGCGGGTTCAACATGGATTCGGGGTCGAACGCCAGCCAAGTCAACAACGTCGGCATTGATTTTATTCGCGAAGTGGCCATCAAGTCGTCGAATTTCTCGGCGGAATACGGGCGCAACTCCGGGGCCTCGGTCAACGTGGTGACACGCAGCGGAAGCAACAGTTACCACGGGGCGGTTTTTGAATACCTTCGCAACGAGAAACTCGATGCCAGGAATCCTGCTCCCGGCGCGCGGAAAACACCGTTGCGGTTCAACGACTTCGGATGGGATTTTGGCGGGCCCATAAAGCGCGGCAAATTGTTCTTTTTCGCCGGCCAGGAATGGAAGAGGATACGCCTCGCGGCGACGCCGCAAACAAGAACTGTTCCCACAGCAGCAGAGCTGACCGGCGACTTCAGCGCGTTACTCTTACTGCCAACTCCCGTGCAACTCCACGAACCGCGAAGTACGAACCCTATTCCCGGGAATCGCCTCGATCGAGATCCCAACACACCGCTTACGGTCGATGGCATAGCAATTGCCAAGATCTACAGCACGATGACGGCGCTGGCCAGCGGGCTCACCCCGTTTCCCCTCGGCTCTGCAAATCCGGTTGCGCTCACCGCGACTTTCCAGCCCAACAATCCGTTTAACTGGAGGCAGGACATCGCCCGTCTCGATTATCACCTTAACAGTAAGCACGATCTCTACGTCCGCTACTTGCACGATAACTTTGATCTCGTCGATGGATTCGGGACCTTTGTCGACGCCGGCGTTCTACCGACGACTCCCACGCACCGGTTGCGTCCGGGGTATGGCATTCAATTGGGAGAAGTGTGGCTTATTACTCCACATATCGTGAACCAAGCGAAGATTAACGCCTCTTGGAACGGCCAGCGCATACCTCCAGCGGGCGTCAACTGGCAACGGGCTACCTATGGCTTCGCTTTCCCACAACTGTTTCCCGGGGGACGATTCCCCGATGGAATCCCAGACATCAGTATTCTGTCCGGAGGGGGCACACCCGGAATCTCCGGTACACAGGGTCCGGACTTTTCGTTGTTGTCCCCTACGGCAGATATCGCGCCGGCGGACGACATTACTTGGCAGAAAGGACCTCATACTTTCAAGGCGGGAGTCCTGGTGGTCCGCAACCGCAAGGATCAGAACGGCCGGTCCAGATACAACGGCCAGATTTCCTTTAGCAACAGCGTATCGAACGCGAACACGACAGGTAATGCGCTGGCGGATGCCTTGCTTGGAAACTTCCAATCATATACTGAAGCGTCGGATGATCCGATCGGGCACTTCCGGTTCACGGACGTCGAAGCGTATGTTTACGACTCATGGAAAGTGGCTCGCCGGTTCAGCCTCGAGTTTGGCCTCCGATATCAACATGCCGGACCGACCTACACGCAGGCCAACAACATGGTCAGCTTCGACCCAAGCCGATTCGACCCGCTGCAGGCCGTTACGCTTACTGCGAACGGCAACAGCATCGATACCACGAAGGGTGGCAATCGCCTGAATGGCTTGGTGCGCGCAGGTGACGGCGTGCCGGCTGACCAGTTGGGCCGCGTGCCCAACGGCAACAGTCCCGGGGTGCTCGCGGTGCCGGCAGGTGCGCCGCGCGGTTTCTACGACGTGGAGCACTTGTTCGCGCCGCGCTTCGGCTTTTCCTACTCACCGTTTAAGGATGATAGGACTGCCATTCGCGGCGGCATCGGTCTTTTCTACGACAAACCCGAAGGCAACATTATTTTTTCACAGCTCAACCTACCGCCATTTATCCAATCCTCGACATTCCAGAACGGCAATTTATCCAACCCTTCCGGCGGCGCCGCCGGGGCTGCGTCTCTCCTGGGGGTGTCGGCGATTAATCCTCAATTGAAGGTTGCGCGGACCACGAGTTACAGCCTGGGCGTGCAGCGCGAGATGCCGTGGGGCGTTCTTTTAGAGGCGTCGTATGTAGGCAACGAGCAGCGGCACATATTGCGTCAGCCGGATATTAATCTGCCGACGTTCGCGCAGATTCAGGCCAATGCGGCGCTTCCCGCTCCTTTGCCACTGAATCGGCTGCGTCCCTACCAGGGCTATACGTCGATTCGGATGTACCTAAGCGACAGTACAGCCAACTATAACGCGTTCCAGGTTTACGCAACGAAGCGGAAGGGGGACTTCATGGCTACGGTCAGTTACACGTGGTCGAAGACGCTGGCCGACTCCAGCGGTCTTGGCGCAAACCCGGATAATTGGCGTGATCGAAAGTATAACTACGGCGTGGCGGATTTTGATCGCAGGCACGTCTTCGCCACAACTTACTTCTATGATGTTCCATTCTTGAGAAACCGAGGCGGGTTTATCGGCACTGCTCTGGGTAGCTGGCAACTGAGCGGGATAACCCGCGCGCAATCTGGTCCACCCATCACGATTCTCGCGAATTCCTCGCTTGCAGGCACCCCCGTGAACGGACGGCGCGCGAATATGGTTTCGGGGGTATCGCTGGCACCGACCGTCCCTGGTCAATGGTTCAATCCCGCTGCTTTTGCGAACCCTTCCCCGACCAGTCCAGGCACGAGCGGCGTGGGCGCCTTCACCGGTCCATACGTTTTCGTGACGGACCTGTCGTTGCGTAAGTACTTCAAACTGTCGAGAGAAAACATGAACGTGATGTTCCAATCGGACTTCTTTAACATATTCAATCGGGCGAACTATTCCTTAGGTAGTCTTGGCAACGCGACCTTGACCTTCGGCTCCAGCAATTTTGGCGGCTTCGGGAGCGCCAGCAACCCGCGCAACGTCCAGTTTGGATTGAAGTTCAACTTCTGAGCGAAGCGGTCCGGAGCGGAAACTGGATTTTCGTTCCGGACGCTGAGCTTGACCCAAAACCCGAAAACGAGACAGTTTTAAAGTTGAGATTGGCAAGCTGGAGAAAGTCTCGGTTCCTCATGAGTAGAATAAGCCATCACATATCCCACCGACAATCCCACCAACCGCACTGCTGGCAGGAGCGAAGTTCCATCGATGCAGTATTTGTGCATCGTGTCGGCGAGACAGCCTTGCTCCTGTCCACCTGGCAGCTAAATATTCGTGAATGTGACCAGCGGAAAACACCACACGCCCCGAGCCGTTCTGCCAAGAAGGGCGTGGAGGGAATTTAGCGGCCTGGTTGCGATCTGGGTCTTAGAAGTACATCGTGGGTGGGGTGAACCCCGTTGTTGGTTGTCGTAGGTGTAGCTGATCGTTCCGCGCTCCGTGCAACTGGAGCAACCCGAACCCTGCGAGCTGGCAAGCACCCATTTTCCGCCAATCAACGCGGAATTATGGGTCGATGGACTGCCAAGAGAATGAGAGAATCTGTTATTTGGACTTTGAAGGTCTTTGTAAACGATGGCCCCCAAACAAGGACCGCGCCCACGCTAACGTTGACAGGACCGCTCGCGGCTCCCTCGGGCACGACCGCTACGATCTGCGTGTCGCTCCAGCTCCTCACCGTGACTGTCGCCCGTATAAGCTTGCGACGCTATTGCTCTGTGTCGCGCCGAAACCTGTGCCGCTAATGGTCACACTCGTACCCAACGGACCAACACTCGGAGAAATGTTTGTGACAGTGAGTCGGTGTTCCGTCGCGGCAATACACCTGAAGGGTCACGCCCCAATAGATCTCTCGCGCCGGACAGGAGCAATCCCTTCCGGTAAGTGGGCTTACATGGGTTATCATCCACTACGGAAAGCTTAGCTGGCATGATCGTTTCCTCCGAGGGAAAAAGATGACAATACGCAGAGTCGTCATTTGCTTGTTGTTTCTCCTCGCTCCGACGATTCTTTCTGAATCGCGACAGCTGCGGGCTGCCGATGGAGAAAAGCATCTGCTCTACGTTGCCGTTCCAGGCATTCGCAACTATGTGGAATATGGCGGCGTGGGAATCCTGGTCTACGACATTGGCGCCGGACACAAATTCGTCAAACGGATTCCGACGTGGGATGTGCCGCCGGGCCAGGCGCCCGAGAACGTGAAGGGCATAGCCGCTAGTGCCAGGACCGGCAAGCTCTACGTCAGCACCACGAAGCGCCTGGCCTGCTTTGATCTGGTGACTGAAAAGAAGGTGTGGGAAAGGATGTACGAAGGTGGCTCTGACCGGATGGCCATCTCGCCGGACGGCAAAACACTCTACGTCCCGTCCTTCGAAGGGCCGCACTGGCATATCGTTGATGCGTCGACCGGAGATGTCGAGGCGAAGATCGAGCTCAGATCTGGTGCGCACAACACGATCTACGGACCGGACGGCTCACGCGTGTATCTTGCGGGCCTGCACTCTCCGGTTCTTTCTGTGGCGGACGCCAAGACGCACACGGTGGTGCAAGAGATCGGGCCATTCAGTCGTTCGATTCGTCCGTTCACCATCAATGGGAGCCAGACGCTTTGCTTCGTCAACGTCAACGAGTTGCTCGGCTTTGAAGTCGGAGACTGTAAAACCGGAAAGGTGTTGCATCGCGTGGAAGTGGCTGGCTATCAGAAAGGCCCCACGAAGCGACATGGCTGTCCAAGTCACGGCATAGCACTCACGCCCGATGAAAGAGAATTGTGGCTCGCCGATGCAGCAAACAGCAGCATTCACGTATTCGACGCGACTGTGATGCCGCCAAAACAGATGACCAGCATCAAACTAAGAGACCAACCCGGCTGGATCACCTTCAGCATAGATGGACGACACGCCTATCCATCAACTGGAGACGTGATTGACACTCACAGCAAACGCGTGGTGGCTACGCTCGAAGACGAAGCTGGAAGGCCGGTCCAGAGTGAGAAGTTATTGGAGTTGGTCTTCACCAACGGTAGACCGGTTCGCGCCGGAGATCAGTTCGGAATCGGGAGAAAGCAAAAGCAGCCTTATGTGTCGAGTTCGAAATTGGAGACCCAACCACAAGCGAGGCACCTTGATCGAGGCCCCGCTCGCTCCGCCAACGAGCTAGCGGTCGGTGAGAGGAGGACGCGACCTGCATTGGTAGAGCCGAGCCGCCTCTTTAGGACGATGGGGCCATACTGAGGCCTTTCGCACATTCCCCTTTGCGCTCGTACGCCGCGCTTGAAAACTAGCAGATCACCACAACAGCTTGGCCCCCAGCTGAAGCTGACGGGGAAAGCCGCTGTCCACGGTGCTAACCCTTCCTGGGAACAGGCTGCCGAAGTTCGCGTCGTTGGGGTTGGAGTTAAACCGTGCCAGTGGGAAGGCGTAATGGTTTAAAACGTTAAACGCCTCCCCGCGCAACTGCAGCCTGAAACGCTCTGTTAGGGCGAACGTCTTGTTCAGTGAAGCATCCATCGTGAAGATGTTATACATACGGATCTGGCCGCTGCGGAAGGGTGTTTCCCTCGGGGCGTAACTGGGCAGAATCATGAAGTTGTAGGTGGAAAAGTCCGTGCCGCATCCGTAAGTCAAGCTGTAAGGCTGCGGCGTAATGTTCCCCGAATCGTCCATGCGCAACACGCAGAGGCGCATGCCATAGACTTGCGTCGAATGCCAGTTGGGGGTGAGTTTGGGGTCTCGCAGGATGCGCACGTTACCGGGCAGGTCGGCAGGTTCACCTGATTTGCGCGCCCAGGAAGGTGCTCAATTGCCACCCGCCAATGAGCTGGTCGAAAAGTCCATTTACATGGCCGCCGACCCGGCGTCCCCTGCCGAACGGGAGCTGGTACACGGCCGTCAGCTTCAAGGCGTGTGGGCGATCGTTAAAATACGGTCCTTGCTGCATGATGCCGCGGTAAGGATCGTCGTAGCCCCAGCGCTCGATAAACCTCGAAAAGGTGTAGTCGGCAAGGAGATTGAGGCTCTTCCGCCAGCGCACGTTGTAGTTGATCTGTAGAGAGTTATACCAGGTCGCTCCGCTGTTCAGACCTTGCCGCAGCAGGTCACCGCTGAACTGTGGGAACGGTCGTGCGAGCTGGAAGCGCGACAGAGTCGGCGAAATATAAAAAGATGTCCCTAGGAACGCCGGCTGTTGATAGAACGGATTGGGTAGCTTTGCGTTGCAGTACGCGAGACTCCCTCCTTCCAAGAGGTTGCACTGACGGCGCAAGTCCAAGCCGGGAATGTTGTAGGCGCGCTCCGTCTGGATATTGTGTCCGCGGCTGCCCACATAGGACACTTCGATCATGGAAGACCAAGGCAGCTCCATCTGAAAGCCGAACGAGAACTGGTCCACCAATCATTCCAACGGCTTTCAGGTCGCAATCCGAGTTGCCGACCACTCGCCAGCGATCAGCCCTTCGCCAGCGCTCGCGCTTTCCTTGGCAGGAGCAAGACGAGTATCGCTGATATGAATAACGGGACCCCAACAATGGCCAGGCCTGCGTAGAGGTTCCCCGTTCTCATAGCGATCGCCCCGATCATGTACGGCCCGGCAAGCTGGCTGAGGTTTCCGACGGAATTAACTAAGGCGATGCCAGCTGCCGCCGAGAATCCCGTCAGAAACTCGCTGGGCAATGCCCAGAAAGGACCTAAGAGGCTATAAACACCAACCGCAAGGAAGGTTAAGAGAGTCACGGAATAGAATGGGGAACGAGTTGTACCCAGCAGCGCGAGAGCTATGCCTGCCATGATGGCCGGAATTGCCACATGGTACCTGCGTTCGAGCTTGCGGTCGGAGCTGCGGGAAACAAAGATCATCGCTGCTAACCCCACTAGATTGGGAATCGTCAACAAGAATCCGACCATGCTATTGGAATAGCGACTGGAGAGCGATTTCACCAGCTGGGGCGCCCAAGAGTTCAGCGCAGACACACCGATGGTGAGCCCAAAATAAGTCGAGACCAGATGCCATACGCGGCCGTTTGCCAATGCCTGAAGCGCTGAGTAGTTGTGCTGCGCCAATTTTTGCTGTTCTTCACGTCCCAATTCCGCTCGAATCCACTCTTTCTCATCTGCAGTCAGAAATTTGGCCTCCTGGGGGCGGCTTGGCAGCAGAAAGTAAGTGAGTACACCACAGGCTATGGCCGGCGCGCCCTCCAAAATCAGTAGCCACCGCCAACTGCTGACGCTGAGCCAGTGCACGTGATCCAGGATGAGGCCCGAAACCGGAGCCCCTAGGATGCTGGTGACGGGTATGCCGGTCATGAACAGCGCAATCGCCTGCGCCCGTTCGCGTTGCGGAAACCAGTAGGTCAGGTACAACACGATTCCAGGGAAATAACCTGCTTCTGCCAGGCCCAGAAGAAAGCGCGCTACGTACAACTGAGAGACGTTCTGCGCGAAGCCGGTCAGCATAGCCACAATTCCCCAGCTAATCAGTATTCGAGCGATCCAGAGCCGCGCTCCGATCTTGTGCAGCAGCAGATTGCTGGGGATTTCAAAGATAGAGTAGCCAAAAAAGAAAATCCCAAAGATCAGTCCGAACTGCTGGCTTGTGATTCCCAGCTCTCTGTTCATCGTCAACGCCGCAAACCCAATGTTGATTCGGTCGAGAAAGGCAACGACGAAAAGCAGGAAGACAAAAGGAAGAATCCTGATCCGTACTTTCCGAATGGTTCTGGCCGCGATGGACATCGCACCGTTGTCTGTCTCGATATCCAAGATCACCTCAGTGTGCGCTTGCCACCGTTCAAAAAGGTCTCACCAGCGTCGCTGGTCGAAGGCGTGGTTAAGGTTGCGGAGACTCTACGGCTCGAAGCTACACCCGTCAAGCAACTTGCCGATTCCTTTCCCTGCGGGCTCGCAACGCTCTGCCGTAGTAATTACCCAATCAAATTCATCGGCCTCACGCAGAAGTGACCTAGTTTGCAGCCGATTAGCGGCCACCTCTCGGGATTGTGCCTGGATCACGAGAAAACTAGACTTGAAGCGGCAACAAAGTGCGTTAAATCAATTCAACTGCTTCAACCATATAGAACGATCACTAGGGTAGGGTAGGATAGGGTAGGGTAGCAAGAGACGGCGAAAAAGGTGGAGAGTTAGTCCGAATCTGTCTTACGCATTTCTCCGGTCGCTGAGGATATTACCTCAATCGACCCCATCAGATTCACGGTTGCGATGATCGCACCAGCGATGATGTCCGGCCAGCCCGATCCGGTAATCGCGATAAACGCAGCGGCTACAAAGGTCAAGACGTTCAGCATCGCGTCATTTCGCGTCGAAAGCCAGATTGCACGCATCGATGCATCGCCACCTCGAAAGCGAATCAGTCGATAAGCGCAGTACGCGTTCACGGTCAACGCAAGCGCTGCCACGCCTCCTATCAGCGCTGGCGACGGAGCGCCGCCTTTGAGAATACGATGGACAATCTGGACTATTGCCGCAATCCCGACTCCAGCCATGGCGAAACCCTGCACGAGACCTGCCGCCCCGCGTGCGCGTACCGACCAGCCAATCGCGACAAAGGCGAGTCCGAGGACAATAGCGTCTTCGAGGAAGTCCCCAGCATCCGCCAAAAGGGCGGCTGAACCGATCCACAGACCCGCGCTGCCTTCGATGAACAGCATGGCAAGGTTGAGCATGGCGCATATGATCAGCGCGGTTTGATAAGCAGGGTCGAGGTGCTTGGGCTTCCTGTCCATGCTCATCATTGTAGGGAGGATTCGTCCTGAATACGTTCTCGTCAGACCCTGGACGTCTCGAAACAGGGGTTCACTCCACTTTTCACTGATTTTCTCTGTTTCAGCGCACCTGCTTGGGAGGCAGGTGCTTTCACCTTGGCCGCAAATGCTCGATGGTTCCAACGTTCCCATGAATTCCATACAGTATCCTGCTTTGCAAGCACGTCCACGCCTTCCAAAAACTCCATCCTTTGCGTTGTGATTGCTTTCAACAATTTCGGGGAATCTGCTTCTCGCTCGAAGTAAGCCCCGAAGCTGCAATTGCATTGGGTTTTTGCACGGTATTGGAACCGTCGGTTCCACTGATTTCCACAGTTCAGCAACTGCATGGCGATTCACCTGGTCCACTTAAACCTAAAAGCTAAGAAGGTTGAGATAACGCATCCAGTCGTGATTGGATGCCGCGCGGTAGTGCGGTATGTCGGCTAGCACCTTCTGATGGGGCAAATCCGTCAACATGGCAATGACACAGACACCGCAGTCCGTCGCTATGCCGTCTGCAATGGGCCCTTGCTCTACCATTCGCATAGATGTCCATACTAATTCAAGAACAGTGGAGAGTGAATTGAAGGCAGGTGATAGGCGATTTGTAATTAAGGTACGCGGATCATGGGATGATTGAGGGACGGATCCGACCATGAATCCTGTAAACTGAGAAGTCTCTCTTGTCCACGGTGAATATTTTGCGAATGCCTTCTCGCTCGGCAATCCGGATAAGCGCTGCGTCGGCAAGATCCATCGGACGATCGGCATATTTCCGCAGAAGTTCACGGATGCGAGACAAATCGCCCAAGCCAAGCGGCAGTAGCTCAACCGCCCTCCTCACTAACATCTCCCATAAAGCTTCCTGGGCCGCCGGCAGATCGTTTAACAGGTACATCGCTTCGGTTAGCGGCGGCCACACCGTTGCCAAAGGTTCTTGCAAACTCTTCAGAGTCGACACGCATTGCTCATGGTATTGATCATCTGCATCCACGAGAGCCACGAGAGGCCCCGCATCCACCAAGATCACTTGGAGCCTCGTCGGCTCTTTAGCAAAACGGCGAACTGACGGCCTGCTCCCGCCGAGCGTTTTCGGTTTCCGCCGTGAACAATTCCAATCAAATCCGAAACCATTTCATAAGGCGATCCGGCTGGTTCTTGCTCTTCGATCCATGACTCGATAGCTTGGCGAATCACCTCCGACGCGGACACTTGCTTGCGGTGCGCAATGCGGGCGATACGCTGCCTGGTTTCCTTATCCACTCTCAATGTCACTGGAGATGGCATAACATCACCTCGGATTGTTAGCCTAATGTATTACGAGCTGTAATACAAGAAGAGAGTGGAACCTCTCTCAAATTGATTGTATGCAGCCCCCCGACCATCCGGGACTTGATCGATTCGGTCAACACTACCGTGTTTTCACTCTCTATGTGAGCTAGGTGGCGCGAAGTGCATTCGCGACAGCAATCAATAGAAACCAAGCGATCTTGCCCTGTTGGCTCTTCTGATTCCATCTCTCTGAACGAGGGCGAGTCTAAAACTCCAAGCGCAGTTGAAACGCGGTCATGCGCGGAGTGCTATCACCACCCAAACCGACGCCGAGTAAGCCCGTTGGCGGAGAGCTCGCGTAGGTAAGCGCTCCAAATCCAGTCTGTGTAGAAGGCTCACCGGGAATGCCGGCCAGCACCATACCTGGAAGTCCGAAATTTGGATGATTGAATACATTGAAGAACTGGACGTCGAACCGCAGCTTCAACTGCTCGGTTAAGGGAAACCATTTCGATAGGTAGAAGTCACTCCACGTGAAATTGGGACCGCGTAGTGCGTTACGACCGAGGTTCCCGAATTGACAGTTCTTGGGGCTGTCGCCTCCAAAGCACGCCCCAGTACGCGGGTCAACCGTCGAGACAAAAGCATCGGGATTGAGCCACTGAACCGTGCCCGGTTGTGTGACACCTGGAATGGGATTGTGTTCATAAAGGGGTACGCGGGGAATGAAGCTCGCGAATTGCGGCCCACTACCGTTCACAATGCCATTTCCATTTGCTGAATAGGGCGTGCTCAGGACGGAGAACGGAGTCCCACTGTGCCAAAACACGGTTCCCGACACCTGCCAGCCGTTCAGCGCGTAGCCGAGAGGCCGGTTTCGGAGCTTCAACGGCAACTGATAGACATATTGAGCGTTGAGATTGTGCCGGATGTCGTAGTCGCAAGGTCCGTAGTCGCGTGCTAAGTCTCCTGGGAGAGGGGAGAGAATTCCTCCCGCCGAGAACTGCAGGAATCCTCCGTTTGAGACGGTGTCCATACAACGGCTCCAGGCGTAATTCAGTTGTCCCATGAAGCCGTTTCCAAAACGCTTCATCGCGGTCATTTGCAACCCGTTGTAATGACTGTCCGCGCCTGTGGAAAATTGTGTCACCGTCCCGAATCGGGGATCAGTAGGTTGCGCATAGGGAAACGGCGCAAAGCACCCCGCGCAGACGCTCTGATAGCCGTTCACTTGCGTCACGTATGGCTGGTTTACCGCACGAGTGCCGACGTATTGTGCGTGGAGGCTTCCCGTAGTTCCAAACTGATGTTCCAAACCAAGACTCCACTCTATGAAGTATGGCGCATGAAGTTTTCCATCGGGTACCGCCGTGATGGCGATCGGAGGAAGACAAGTTGTGGGATTCGCTTGTGCAGATGCGCAGGAAAGCTGGCCCTCTGTAAACCCCGAACTAAACGTCTGATTGGCGGCCACGGTTGCGTCAACCGCACTGTTAGGAACTCCCGGCGCAATCCTTGCGCCACCGACAGTTCCAAGCAGGCCACCCTGGAATGTTTTGACGTAGGGCGGGTTGACGCCAACCACATCGGCGACGGTGCCAGGCAATATATCGCTGAAAACCCCGAAGCCAGCACGCAGAACCATCTTAGGTTCAAACTGCCAGGCGATGGCTGTTCTGGGTTGCAGGATCGCGAGGGGCGTCGAGGAAAATACATTACCGAGACCGATTCGAATGGCGGCGTTCAAAGGCTGATTCACATCATGCGAGATGGAATTGAAAGATCCGCTCAGCCGAGCAATATGCTGATGCGGATTCAACGGATTGGAATTCAATGTATCTCGTATCCCGAAGGTCCACGTCAGCTTCTTGGTCACCTTCCAAGTGTCCTGTGCGTAGAGATCGAGATTGAGGAAGTTGAAGGGTTCGTTTGCTGACGTGGGGAAAGTCTTTGTTGCCGTCGATGCGACTCCATAAATGTATTGCGGTAGGGTGGTGTAAGTTACAGTCGGAACCGTTCCCTGCCCGAAGTCATAGTCATTCAGCCGAAGAATCCGAGTATTGGTTCCGAAACGCAACTCGTGTGCTCCAAGGCTCCAGGCGAGGTTGTCGTTGATAAAGAAACGGGAAGCGCGTCTGCCCTGGACCCAGGTGTTGTCAAGTCCCCCGACCCTCGTGAAAGGGGCATTCGCACCGCTGCCTTGCAAAACGACGGGAAACGCGGAAAGAGTCTCCTGAAAATCCGCAGGCCCGAATAGGCTTTCATACCAGGAAAATGCCGGGTTGAAATAGTTCACAAGATTTTGCGAAAAGACGTGGGTATACCCTGCGGCAAGCGAGTACAGAGGTTGAGGGGAAAGAGAGTTGAACAAAGCGTTGATGGGATCTGTATAGGCGGCTTGGACTCCGGTATCGGTCTGAAAGCGAAACCAGGTCGTGTTCCTTTCATTGATGTTGTTATCGATTCGAACTGTCTGGACCTGTTCGTGATCAGCGCTTGAATGCGAAATACTCTGACGATTTGCGCAACCGTTCCCATCGTTCGCAATTGCGGGCGCAACTCCACCGACATCGAACGGACAGCCAAGTACAGTGAGAGGCGTTCCGTTGGTATTTCCGTAAAGCGAGAACATCTTCCGATAGAACGACACCGACTGCGGGGACGGCTGATAGACTGACCCCGTAACGGAATCGGTCCCACCCAAAGGAAGTTGCTGCAAAACGTAATTTTGTAATGCCGGAGTTGGGACGGTAGCGGCTGTGACGATGGGTAGTGCAATCCGAACCCACTCGCTATCCAAGAAGAAAAACAACTTATCTTGAATCATCGGTCCGCCAAGGCTTCCGCCAAAGTGGTTCACCGTCGAGCGGGGCTTGTGATTTCCTGGGGTGGCATTCGTGAAGTAGTTGGCCGCGTTGAACTTCGAACCATTCCATAACTCATATAGGTTCCCGTGAAAATGGTTCGAACCGGATTTTGTGACGTAGTTGACCTGGGACGCCCCATACCGGCCCTGGTCGACCGCATAGGAAAGCGTATTGACCGTTACTTCCGATATCGAATTCAATCCGAGGACGAGGTTTGTCGAGAGTCCGCTGTTCAGATTGGTTAGCGGGTCGTTTGTCTCCAGTCCATCGACGATGTAACCGTTCGAGAGAGCCGGTAGGCCATTAAACTCGACGTTGCCGAACCCATTCGTCCCGCCAACAAAATCATTGCTACTGCCTGCCGTATTGACGAGCGCTCCTGCCGCAAACTGAAGTGGGTACGTCAAGTCACCGCCTGGATTTGGAAGATCTTCCAGTGCGTGTGCATTGAGAGTCGTGGATGTATTTGCATTCTCCGGGTTGAGGATCGCGGCCTCGCTGCTTATCTCAATGGTCTGGTTTGATTGTGCGATCTTGAGTCTGAAATCGGCGGTTTGCTTCTGGCCCAGGCCAGCAGATATAGCCTCATTCTGCAGCGGTTCGAAGCCTTCTGCCTCCACCTTGACCAGGTACGAGCCGGGCTTTAGCTGTGGGAAGTTGAACCGGCCCGAGTCATCGGTTTTCGCACTGCGCTTTAATCCAGTCTCCTTATTCGTGGCCGTCACTGCGGCTCCCGGCACCGCCGCGCCGCTTGCATCGCTCACCTGGCCGATGATCGCACTGGTAGTTTCACCTTGCGGAAAGGCTGCTTCCGGCAAGAGAAAATGAAACGATGCGACAAAAACAAATATCGGGAGAGTCGGGCGCAACACGCGTGCAAACCAAAATCGGTTCGCCTTGACTGTTCGCATGCTTAACCATACTTAATACAAGTGCTTAATGCAAGTAAATATAACACGTGACAGTTACCTAGGAATAGGCAGAGAATCAAGGCTGGCTGCTCATGCTCGGCACCATCCGATGCTCGCGGAGTGCTTCCATGTACTCCCGACAGACGTATTACACACCCTGATCGGACGAAAAGCGAAGGAACGGATTTTGGAATGCGCGGAAATGCTTTAGAATACAGGTAGTTCCCACCGTGGGCGTGTAGCTCAGCTGGGAGAGCACCTGCTTTGCAAGCGCGTTCGCTCCTTCCAAACCCTCCATCCTTGCTCTGCGTTTTTAATGTTTCCAACAATTTCGGGGAATCTGCTTCTCGCTCGAAGTAAGCCCCGACGCCTCAATTACATGGGGTTTTGGTACGGTAAAAGTACGGCCGAAGTTGTTGGTTCTAACCATTGGAGCTGATTCGTCCCGCAGTGTGGTCAGCATAGAGATTGCAGGTCCGCGATTGTTTCCTGGTTGCCGACCATCTGGGGGTTTATCTGCTCGGTTGACTCGACAAGGTTTGTCAGAAAGCAGCAGACATTCCTGTTGGTGCGCCCCTGGCGGGATATGAGGAGCGTAGGCCACAGCTTCCTTCTTCGTTTCTGCCTGACACGTTACCTGTAATCTCAACTCCTTCCGCCCTTGTCTCCGTTTGTCAGATGCACGATGCTAAAATCGAAACAGCGTCGGTCGCTAATCTCGAAAAGCGTTCTCGCGAGGAAATCGTCGAAAAAAATGATGATTGGTCCTCAGTTTTGAAGAAGCCTGTCTCGCTATGCTGAGCGTGATGGGATCGCAGAATTTCCACTATCGTTTCCTTCAGCTGTTCAAGTCTCTTCCGGTCGCTTTCGAGGCGCCGGCGGCGCTCGAGTTCCAAGCTTATGAGCTGGTCGGCTTCGCTGGGTTGTTCCTGCTGGCGTGATATACAAACAGCAAAAATCACGGTCAAGGCCACGAGTCCAATAGTCCCGCCCACAAGCATGAGGAAGGCCGTTACGGGAAGAACGTGGTCAGATATCATGATAAGTGGAAGAATCGGCAAGAGAAGCGGGAAGAAAACATAAATCTTCAACTTCAGTAGCCTTCCTGTGAGCGAGGCAATGAAGACAAGGGAAAAAGCGAAAATCAGATACAAGGTTACCCGCGGATGTACTTCCAAATCCTTCGTGAATTGCGTGATGGACAAAATGGAACAGAGGCAAGAGGACACGAAGATGAAAGTTAGGTTCCCCAGGGCGATTTTGAGAAAGCGCTGGCCTGCATTTGCTTCGTGGACCACAGCGAGTATGCCCAGAGCTATGGCTCCCAGGCCGGCGCCACCGCAGCATACGTGTAATTGTCCGCATCACTGATCTTGATTGAGAAGCGGAAGCGCGCAATTAGTAGGAGAAGAATCCAACCGACAAAGGTAGCAGAGAGGAAGATAGCGTAGCCGGTTTCTGTGATTGTGTCGGTGTTTCTGCGAACGCCGACGAAAAGGAAACTTGGTGACCCTTCCTCTGGCATGGTTCAAACTCCATGAAGTATATAACGTGTCAGAAATATATTCAGTGTCCCCAAGAGTTGACTCTAACATGCGCAACAGGTTCCATGCCTTAGCCCTACAGCACGCCTAAGTGTTAAAGAGCTGATGTCAGAGAGCAAGAATCTCTGCTTGCAGAGCGGGCGCGAGCTCGGAAACAATCTCGGAGAGAGAAAAGTAGAGTCAGCATGGCCTGGGAAAGCTACTGGTCGCGACTCAGTAAATGCAATGATTTCAATGTGTACGGACTTTTTGGTAGGGAGTGGTTCGAGAAGGTTTGACCTGCCTCTTTACATCGGATAGTAATCGGATGCGCCGTTCGACCCCGATCGGACGTTGGTCCGACGAAAGGGTTCGCCGGGCTGCGGCTCCCAGTTGCGCCAGCAAGCAGGATCGGAGTCGACGATTCGTGAAGGCGGACCTTCGCCATTGCCGTTTACGGCAGTCAAACGATATTCCATATTCGAGGTACTTTCAGCGCGATAGTGTGTTTCCGAACCTTCATAAAGGAGCCGGAACGCGCTGTCCCCTCGCTTGCGGGCGTACAAGCGATACTTAGTAACTCCTAACTCTTCGCCCCAGGAAATGGTGGACGCTCCATCGACAACGAGCCCGTCAGGCGGAAGAGGAGGCTTGGCTGTGATGTAAATCGGATACTCGGGTCCGGGTTGGCTTTCGTGATCGGTGTTCAGCGCGATTGCCCGTACGTGCACCTTGTGATCATTCCCAAGGCCGCGCAGCCTGAACTGGGTTCCCGAAGATTCTGTTGCACCTGTCCAGGTGCGCCCATTGTCGCTGCTTATCTCCAGCCGGTATTTCGACGCGGAGGGAACAGCCTCTGCCAGCACAGTCGCGCCGTCGTTGAAATTGTCCGTGTGCAGAATTTTGGGCGCTATCGGAACGGGTTGACGCGACGTAATCTCCCAATGATGCCGGCCTTTTGAGAGCTCTGCTAGGAGTGAACTACCGGAGCGCGTCGTGGTCTGCAGGTCACCGTCGATGTACAACTTACCGTCCGGTGCCAACGAACCGAGCTCGAACTGGCAAGTAGTGGCTTTGGGCGCGTAATACTCGCCGGAAACGGACTTACCGTTTTGCATGGCAGCTGCAACTCCCAGTTCTGTATCGTTCGTGGCGATGCCGAAGCCCGGCACCGCAATATGGGTCCCATGAAACAGCGCGAACTCCTGCGTACCTGCGCCTGTTCGGACGATTCCAGCCGTTCCTTCGAAGTTGACGCCGGCTGCCGCGTAGTGAATCCCTTCGGGGTTTCGGAAAACCAAATCATCGACACCTGGGCCGTGAACGTTCGCGCCGAATGGCGTTGCTGTTGCAATCAGATCCTTGCGATGACTGACGATTGCCATCGAATCGCCTTTGCCGTCGAACCATACCCCCGAGGTCTCGCCGGTTTCGATCCTGGTTTGCTGTGTTTCAATTCCCCGCGGCGCGCCCTTGGTCAACTGAATGAACGGCAACTCCTCACCGCGCCGGACGAACCATGAAAGGCGATGCACCACTGACTCATTAAACATGTCGTCATACAAGACGAAGTAGTCGTGCCCCGCAAGCAGGACGCTGCGGCTGACGTATTCCGGAGCCGAGTAGGAATTGGCGTCACCGCGTGGAACCAGCTCCGCAAACTGCGCGACTTCGAGATCGTACAAGGGCCGCGAGAGAACGTTAGGGCCAATCGAGCGGAATCCTCCGTTCTTGTAGACTCCAAAGCTAGTACAAAAATCCGTGTCCTGCGCCGCGCGGTCGCCGACATCTTCCATGCCGTTATGGCTGTACGATTTGCCTCCTGCAAAAAAATAGAGGACACCGCCTCCGCCCTGTCCGGCATTCCCCCAACGATAGTTCGGTCCATCATCGATCTGTTGCAGATGAATCGAAACTTCGTCGCGTGTCCCCACCGCTGCGCGCAGAGTGATGCCAAAGCCCGTGTACTTGCTGCTGCGAAGATGCGGATCTGTGCCACGATCATCGGGTTCCTCGAACATTACCTTCCATGGATCGGCTGCCGTTTTCGGGGTCTCCATGTCCTGATTGCTAGAGCGCGCGGCCCACATCAAATGCTCCGCCGTAAGCGGAGCATAGCGTGCGAGGCTGTGCCCCAGATACCACAGGGCGCGAGGAGGTATGCGGCGCTCGGAATGTGCGCCCATTGGTGGATAGACCCGGCGCGGACCTTCACCAGGCATTACCACTCCCCATTCATGGTTGTCTTCGGCGAAGCCGGGCCTCTGTACCGTCGTCTGCAACTCACCATCGAACGGCGCGGACAAAGAATCGACCAGCCAGTTCCCGATCTGGGCAACTTGTGGCGTAACCAAGCGTTCTGTCCCATCGTATTGCTTGAGTAGAAAATCGGCGCGGAGAGAGGGCCGAAGAGCGGCCCACACATACGTGCCTAGGTTTTCAGTCCAGCGCCCTCCCCGGGACTCCCACTGCGTGACCGCCGGACGGGTGTGGTATCGAGTGTTCAGTTCGACGAACTTCTCAAACTCCTCCGCCCAGGCTGGGGCCTGCGGATGCCAGGGGAATAGAAATGCAATCGACGGTGGAACGGACTTCACATCGGCGAGGAAATTCGGATGCCCGCTGAGCATCGGGACCATGGGCATATAGTCTTCGTCTGCGTGGACGTATGCCATGAAAAGGTACATGGCTGTCAACCGCCTGCGTTGTAGTTCGGTCATCTGGCCGCGGAATCGATCGAATCCATCAATCCACCAATCCAGAATTTCGCGGCTTGCTACCGGCCCGAAACCGCCGTTCTGGCGCGTTCCGGCGACCGGCAACTCGCCCACGAAGTCGGACGTGAAGACGCGCCGTTCGAGCTCCTCCGCACTTGCGATCAGGCCGGTGGAGAATAATCTTCGCGGAGGATCTTGTTTCGGTGGTTCAGTGAGCACCCAATCCTTGACCTTGTTGAGGTCGATGGTGCCGTAGCGGTTCTGAAGAAAAAGAGTGTAGGAGGTCGGCGTAAGATGCGCCTTGTATCGCAAACCATCGTGCCCGGTTTCGCCGTTGACGGCTTGTTCGAGTCGATGCATCGTCTCGATGTCTTTCGCGTGGTCGTAGAGCGCCAGACATGTCGAACGCTTGCCGCGTGCGAGAGGATAGTGGAACAGCAGCGTTTCATTCTTATAGAAGAATTGGACTTGCAATTTTGCAGAAGCGTGCCAGATCGCATAGTCATGATCCTGCCAGTTCTCGACTCTGTCGATAAAGATGCCGGCAGCGTCCGATCGTGCTCCCCAAAAGTTGGCGAAGCTGCTGGTGGTAAAGGCCCACCACGGCTCGTAGACGCCGATAGAAAACGGCAGCTCTCCGTCGTCTTTCATTCCCGACAGAACGCCCAGGTGCGTATTCATCTGCCGCTGCGAGATTGGCTCCCACTGATAGTCATCATACTTGGCAATCTGGGTCGGGAACGGAAAGGGATGATTCGACGACTGGCGGTACGAAATCTGGAGTCCATTCCAGGAAAATTTCCAGGCCCCGCGCGCCGTTTCAGGCAGCCCTTCCATATCCTCCTGAAGCTGTACGAAATCAAGACCCTCAACACAGCGAATTGTGGCAATGTATCGGGCTCCGGAGGCTGATTTGTAGGTGAGCCGATAGGTGACGAACAACGGCCCGCTCTCAATCTTCCGCGCCTCGATTTGGGTGAAGGAGATGCCAGGCAATTCGAAATGGGATGATCCGAACCACTCTCCGCCACGGCAAAGTGCGAGAATCGGACCGGGCACGGGACCATGAATCGATTGACTGGCGGGAAGGCGTACGCGGAGTGGGCCGACATTCAGGACGATCGTTTCGCTTTCGTTGCTTTCCAGAATGGATTGCTTGGGAGGCGGACTGCTGCCTGCGGTCAGAACAAACTGCCGGTGGCCTCCGCTAGGGAGGTCCGAGAAAAAGTTCAACGTCGCCTGGCTTACTCGCACCCCATCCATCACCGCATCCGACCATTGGATCGGCACAACTTCCCCACTTTCTCGCTTAAGAACGAGCTGCCGCAAATCGGTGGGCTCGTCAAACTGAACCGGATAACTCAGCAAGGTTCGCGGCCACCAGTAAAACGGATCTTCCAGCGGATCGCTCAAAGCAATTGGCACGCGATGCGCAGGTCCCCAGACAAGCGGACCCGCGACCGCGTCTGCGGCCAGGACGCCGAAAATTAAGATAAGCCGTAGGACTCGGCTCACACGATCACCAGCCAACTCTCAAACTCAGCTGGACCAGCCGTGCAGGCGTGTTACTGATGCCAAGGAATCCAAAGTTCGGCTGAACGGTAAACGGCGGGATCGATTGATTTGTTGCAGAAGCGGGATTGTACGCATTGTAAAGGTTGTGCCCAGAATTCAAGTTCAGGAAAAATGCTGGATGATTGAAGGCATTGATCGCGTTCACTCCGATCTCCAGATACCGCTTTTCATTGCGATGGCCTCCGAGCGGGATTCGCTTATAGAGATTTGCGTCAAAGGTCGTGAACTTAGGCGACCGGCAACCAGTCAGGCTTGCGGGGGCGTTGCCAAACCCAGGCGCTCCGAGCGAACCTGGCATCGAGAAATGGTTGGCATTTATATAGGGAATATTAATCGGATCGTTCCGCCAGTTGGAATTGATACAAGGCTGCCCATCCACAATATTCGGCCGCAGATTGATCCCGGTTGGGAGCGTGGTGCCGCCGCCCTGCGAGAACCAGTAGCCAGCACTCCCGAGCGAGACCCAGAATGGGTAGCCAGCTTGAACGTTATAAATGCCCGAAGTAGTCCAATTACCGACAATCAGATCGAGTATCTTATTGTGAGTCGAAACCAACCTCTTGCTCCCAATCGGAAGATCATAGTGGAAGCCGGCGGTGAACGACAGAGGGATATCGAAATTCGATACCGAGCGGTTGCCGCCCAGATCGTATGGATTCTGCACCTGTGCTGAGCCGACAACGCCGTTGTTCGCACTGTTTTGGTCCCCGCCGCCATTGTCGATCGACTTCGACCAACTGAAGCTCGCGATCCCCGACAATCCGTGCGAGAAACGATGATTCAGGCTTAGATACAAAGCGTGATAGTTCGAACTTCCTGAGCGATTGAAAAGCTCCTGCAGCGGCTGGTTGAAGAAGTTTTGATACGGCAACAAGGCCGTAAACTTGTTCTCCCTAATCACCACTCCCTGCTGCGTGATGCCGTAAGGATTCGGCTGGCTGGGCGTGAAGTTGTATTGCTGCGCGATCAAGTTGAAAAGATTCGTCAGGTTCGGATAATTCAGCGGAGGCGCTATGCGGGTTATGAGATGCGTCCCTTTCAAGCCGTTGTAGCCGACCTGTACCAAGTTCGATTGCGAGAGCTGGAATTGCAGCGTGAGCGACCACTGCTGCGTGTAGGGTACGGCATCCGATTGGCTGACGTACGGTACCGTGAGGCCTTGTACCGTAAAGAAGGGTCCGCGTCCTTGCAAGGCCGCGAGCGCCGAACTGAGCGGCCCAACCGGATTCGTGATGTAGTCGACGGCTTGGTTTGGGACTACGCCGCCGTTCTGTCCGCCGATCGCAAACGACGGCACATTGAAGTCGGGCGTTGGGGTGTTGCCATATCCCGACAGAGGGGCGCGCAGCAGATTGTAACTGGCGCGGACCGTCATACGCGATAAAGGGGTCCAAGCGATGCCGACGCGCGGTTCGAAGCCTCTATAGTTGCTCGGCCAAAGCGTCCTGTGTAAACCACAGGCTTCTGAGAAACAGAAGGCCCCGCTCGCTGGAATTCCGTTCAGTGTGCCGGCCAGCGAAGGGATGAATGTTCCCTGGTTATTAAACTTTTCTATGCGAGGAGATTCGTACTCATAGCGAAGGCCCAGGTTCAACGTGAGCCTGGGGCTGATTCTCCAGTCGTCCTGAAAATAGCCGGCATAGTAATGCCACCGGTAATACGCGGGGACAGGTTTCGGAGTATTGCTGAAGCCGGTAATCAGCCCCAAGTCGAAGGTCGCCAAAGTACTGCCACCGCTAACTCCGTTATTCGTTGCTCCGGCGCTGAAACCGTACGCTCCCCCAAAGGCGCCGCCGAAATTGTATTGATTGGACTCAAGACGCCGCACGTCGGCACCCATCTTGAATGTGTGTTTTCCGTGGGTCCATGTCACATCGTCGGAAAACTGATAGTTTTCGTCTACCTGCGAACTCCCTCCGCTATTGCCGATCTGGATCAGAAATCCCAGGTTGAAGGAGGGGAACCCTTTTTCCGCGGTGGCTGGCGTCAGGCCGAAACTCGACGCCCAATCTTTCGATAAGGCCGCCGCGTTCTCCGTGCGGAGCTGCCGGTCGCGAAGATATTGGAAGCGAAACTCATTTACAACCGACGCATTGAAAACGTGCGACTCGTTGATGGCGAAATTCTTGGAAGCGGCCGAATCGCCGGGCACTAGCGTCAGGGGCGAGTCCGCCGGAAGCGCGAAATATCGGGTGGCGGAAACCGGAATGACGGTATAGCGCACGAATATCCGATCTTTCTGCGTCGGGACGTGATCGATGCGGAACGAATAGCGATCGTCCACATTGGTCACGCCGCGCGAGAAGTTGACGTTGTTGCCGTTTCTCATCCACAGCCCGTCCGGTCGCAAAAAGGTGATGTTGGGTCCGGGATTCTGGGGCGTCGGCATCTGAGACATGATGAACTGGGCGAAGCTGTTCTGCGCCAACTGCGCCGAAACGTCATTGTTCGGGATTGCAACATACTGGCTCTTATTCGCGTACTGCGGGCCATTGGGAAAACCTGCCGCATTCACAGGGTATTGATAGTAGAGTCCGCCGGTGCGTGGCGCAGCTAACGCCGCCTCCGCGCCTGAACTGCGCAGAACTGTCGTGTTCAGTAGCGCGAGCGAGTTGTTGAGGTGTCCGGCGAGCTCATCCGGTGTCTCTGTCACACCCTGCGCGGAGAAACGGTTGTTCAATCGTGCGGGCTCGACTCCGACATAGAAAAACGTCCGGTTTCGGCCATTGTAAAGTTTCGGCAGCACCACCGGACCACCAAAATACACGCCAAAAAAGTTCTGATGCTGCAGAGGCGGTAGCGGCGAGCCGAGCTGGTGGGACTGAAATGTAGGATCGGAATGCCTCCACGTGGCTCCACCATGAAACTCGTTGGTTCCCGACCGGGTGGCTTGAATAATAACCCCGCCCTGTGATCGGCCATACTCGGCCGGCAAACCGCCCGTGATTACTGTGGTCTCTCGCACCATATCGCCTGACACGCTTATCCCTGCGCGAGGGTAACTAGTCTGCGTTACGTCAGAACCATCAACAAGAATGGAGGTTCGCCCTGGGAACGCACCGCCGACTCGTAGGGTCGCGGCGGGCACAATAAACCCGGTCGCGATTCCAGGATTTTCTGAGGCGACCTGGTTGGGAGTCGCGGGGTCGCCACGCACACCCGGAACCAGAATCGTAGCACCCAGCGTACTACGCTCCGCATACGGCAAATTCGCAGCGAGTTCCTGCTCCACGGTGGTCGCGACCGCCTGCGTGCTCGTAGTCAGCAGCGGCGCCTGCGCAGTGACGGTGATCGTGGTGGAAGTCTGCCCGACCTTAATCGTGATATCGATGGTCGCTGTCTGTGAAGAAAGGATCGTAACGGACCCGACCAGAGTCTTCTCGAAACCGGATTTTTCCGCCTCGACTGTATACTGTCCCGGAACAAGGGATGTCACGTTATATAAACCCGCGCCGGTGGTCGCGGTCTGCACCGTCACTCCAGTGTCCACGTTCTTTACCCTGACGACAACATCGGCGACCACGCCGCCGCTAATGTCGGTGACGGCTCCTGTCAAAGAGCCATAACTAGTCTGCGCGACGAGATATCCGGGGGCCGTGCAATATAAACCGATAGCGGAAAGTCCGATGGCGATGGACAACCAGTTGACGAGAAACTGCTTCATCATGGAAATTCCCTCCAAGGTTGCGCTGGACACTTTTGTAGGCAAGATTTCTGTTCTCCAAAGCTGCAGAGTCGGTACATTTAAATATTGCAACTTGGTGCGCTTACGGCGCTGTGACGTTGTCGAACGTAGACGTGTTCAACTGTCTGTTGTCATGCTCCGTGACCGCCAGGCCTTCCAAGACGCTGGTTGGCAACGTAACGCTGACCGAGCCGACGCGAGTCCAGCTCGAGCCATCCGCCGACGCGTATCCGGTGAACGTGTTTCCCGAGCGCACCAGCCGCACCCAGTAGGGCGCCGCTAGTCCGGAGATCGCCCCAGCTTGCGCCGATGACCCGCCGGTCGACGAACGGTATTGCATGTTTACGCCGTTGCCCGGCGTCACGAATACAAAAACGTATGTCGAATTCGCTGCCGTGGTCTCCCGGATCATCACGCCGGCTTTCGCCCAGGCGTTGGTATTCTGCTGGCTCGCCACCCGGGCGATGACGGTCACATTGCCGCTCGACGATTTGTAGGCGTAGTTAAACGCGTCGGACGGGCCCCAGATATCTGCCCCGCTGCCCTTCACGGTAAAGGTGCCGGAGTTGTAGGTTGCGCTGCCCGCGATGCCAACGCTCCCAGTGTCCTGGTCCGACCACCCGCTGGGCAATCCTCCCGTCGCCGCGTTTACCACCAGCGTCGCTGTGGTCGAGTGCACCAATGATCCGCTGGTTCCCGTAATGGTCAGCGTGTAGGTTCCCGCCGCAGTCGTGGAACTGGTCGAGACCGACAGGGTGGAGCTGCCCGAACCGGCGACCGAGGTCGGGTTGAAGGTGCCACTCGCCCCGCTCGGCAATCCAGCGGCGCTGAAACTCACCGTGCCGGTGAAGCCGTTCACCGCTGTCACGTTCGTCGTGTAGGTGGTAGCTGTACCGGCTGTGACCGTCTGCGAACCCGGTGCCGCCGAGACGGTGAAGTCCCCGCCGCTCGGAGTGACATTGACTTCGGCGGAGTTGGCGCTTTCTCCGGCAGAGTTTAACGCAGAAACGACATAGTAGTAGGTCGTACCATTGGTCAGGCCAGTATCGGTGAAAGCGGTAGCGGTTGCGCTGGCAATCGTCGTGTAGGGTCCGCCGCTAACCGTGGCGCGCTTGACGTTGTAGCTCGTCGCGCCGGAACTGGCGGTCCAGCTCAATGAGACCTGCCCATTGCCTGAAGTCGCCGTCAGGCTGGTGGGTGCGGCGGGCACGGTTGACCCGGGAAGCCAGCGATAAATGACCACACTGTTGCTGTTGTAGTTGTCCTTGGTCACCAAGTATTCGCCGGTCGATCTAAGATATGCCCTGATGCCGTACATCGAATCCACATCGTTTCCCACATACACGGTGTTCGGGCTGCTGTTAATCAAAGTGATGTCTAAGGAGCCGGTCGTGAGATTAAATGCGTCGACATTAGGCACGGTGTGCACATATCCGACAAACAGATAATTGCCTGCGGCTGCGATCGACTTTGGGTTGGCACTGCTCAGCGTGATAACTGGGTTGGGCGCGGTGGTGTTTCCTGCTAGCCATCCATGGTAGACTTCGACGCGAGTTCCAATGGAAGTCCAATCTGTACTTCCAACAATTCCTTGCGCCAGTATCATGGTATCGGTAGCAGGCACGTATACGATACGGGTTAATGGTGCGATGGTGCTCGGCGTGGAGGTTGAAACGCCTGCTCCCCATATCGGCTGGCCATTGACATCGAAGCCGGTCAGGGGATAGTGCCAAATCGCGTTTGTCTTATCCAGACCGGCCCAGATATCTCCATTGGCATCGAGGCAAAACCCATTCCTGACTCTTGCAGTCGTGCCAAATGCCCCACCTGGTAACGTGGCTCCTGGGATTGCGATGTATCCATTAGCAGCATTGAAGTAAAAGGTGTAAAAAATATCCGGGTTCTGACCACTTGCTACGAGTATTCGGTTTATGCCGACAGTGGCTAGCTGACCGAAGTGTTCACCCCGCCCCGGATCACTGATATTGATTCGCGGATCCGTGGGATACATGATCGGATCAACTGTGTTGGCTACGTAACCGCTCCCGCCAGACCCGGTATAAATTATGTTCCCGCTGTACAAATAGGCGCCGTCTGTTCTCGAGTCCGCAGCAGCAACCGCTTCGAAGTTAAGAGACTGTAGCGTCCACTGCAGCGCACCTAAACTACTGTAAGAGTGGATGTCCGTCCCACCGTCGCGCCCAAGGTCCCAAGTCCCACCCCAGGGATTGTTGAGTACGTACAAGTTACCTGACGTGTCTTTGCCGATGCCGACTACCCGAGTGAAGCGTTGGGCGCCGGCTTGGCCTTTTGTTCCTGTCGTAGTGTCAAGATAACCGCCCTGGACACCAAAAGTACCAGCTAAGGTCGGCACGCCCGTTATGTCATATTTCTTGATGTTCATGTCGGGCCCCTGATCTCCGACCATAAGCTGCGTGTTGGGCGCGTCAAAATATAGGGCGGATGGGCGAGAACTGGCGCCCATCTGAATCGTGTTTAACGCCGCGCCGGATGGACTGAATTCGAGGATCGCGCCCGCGCTCTTTTGCGCGACCCAAATATTTCCCCCACTGTCCACAGCGAGCGCACCCGGGCTCGAGACGCTGATGTCTTGCTGCCAAGCACCATCGGTGGTGAACACGCGGACCCGATTGCCAGGAAAGTCGCTCGCGTAAAGCAGCGTGCCGGATGTCGCCAGTCCGGTGATTACATCTGCCCGCCGCTCAGTCGTTGTCGCGCTGACCGAGATGATCAGATCGCGCGTATGGCTGGTTCGGTTGTATCGCCCCACATTGCCGCTACCGTAAGCAGTGTTAAATTGCAGAGCAGCAAAGATTGTAGTCCCATTGCCGGTAATGGCCCCGCCTTGCAACTCGCCGTGCGCTCCCATTGAACCTATACTTTGGCCATTCTGGTATATCGCAATACCACCCTCGTTTTCGTCCCACATGGAAGCCGTATACACGACGCCCTCGGGTGCCACCCACATGGAACGAGCACAGTTGCCCACGTGGGCGGCGTTGGTCCCAAATGTGTTAGCCACCCAGTCGGTGGAGTACTGTCCATGGCAGCTTGGTGCGATCGTAGCGATCAGCACTCCGGCGAAGAACGCGGTATTGATTCGCTTCATGATCATCAGTGATGTTCCCCCAATTCGCCTGCCGAACGGGGCAGGTCATATGTGAATTCCCACGTTTGCTTACGGGCAAGAATCTGGTTGTCAGAAGTAAAGTTGATCCATTCAATTTTTGAATTATGATCATTGGATAACATTATCCAACTCCGGCGCGAAACTCTAGCCCCGCTTAGAAAACTTGTCAAGGCATATTTTTATTGGCAGAGTTAGAGCGAAATCATGCCGGCCGAGGAACGAGGACTGGTGACATTCATTGCCTTCCTGGTCCCCGAACGAACCTCTGACGGCAAAGCATTGGGGACCACATCCGAACTCCCCCATCGCGAAAGGAAGCGATAGACAGGGGCTGCATGCCTGCTGCAATATCGCAGAGCCGACGCCAGCTGGCTCAGGATCCTTTCATTGTACGATCGTCTACGGCCGAATCCAGACGGGGAACGAGTAGCTTCTTGGGTTAGAACTTGATTCCCACGACAAACTCCGGTCGAGGATCTTCAACGCGGCGATCCAAGAACCTTTGTGTAAGGGGAATATTCCGCTCGGATATCCTTACCCGTTTAGCTTCATTGACACCGCCAGCACCAAGCAACCCGATCTAGGTGTGGGTGTCGAGATTTTTCAGACCGAGGGCAAAGAAGTCCCATCCAGAAATGATGGAACGTCTGTACTCGGCTGATGTACGGACGTTGGGACGCCGTGTTTAGGCAGGCTTGCTTTGTTTTCGACAACCGCAAGACTCCCGTATGATCAGTTCGGTGGAAAGCACGACCCGTGACGATTCCGCTTGGCCATTTCCACTAAGCCGAGCGAGGAGCATGGAGGCTGCCGTCCGGCCGAGTTCGGCAATCGGCTGTCGCACCACAGTTATGCCTGGACGAACCAGAGCGGCCGCGTCGAAGTCGTCAAAAGCGATCAAAGCCATCTTTTCAGGTATCTGCACGGATTGTTCTTGCAATTCTCGAAGAACTTCAACCCCAATTACGTTGCGTGTTGCAAATATGGCCGTCGGTGCCGGCGTTGAGTGCAGGGCAAAGTTAAGTTGGTCGGACACAGATCCGCTGACCGAGCCCACCAGGCAAACGCGCACGGGAAGCCGAGCGCGGCGCATAACATCAGAGTAGCCCGAAACCCTCTCCGTCAGAGTGAAAATCTTTTCGTCCTCCGCCAGGCATAAAATGTTGCGATGCCCATGCTCAATCAGATGTTCAGTAACCCGAATGGCAGCGGCGCGATTATCGACTAGTAATGAATCGGCGTCGACGTTCTCCAATGGTCGATCGAAGGAGACAATTGGTATGCCGTGTCTTCTAGCCGCCGTAAAATGATCATTTCGGAAGCCGACCGGTGTCACTAATAAGCCTGCGACCTGCCGTTGGATCATGATTTCGGCCTCCCGACGTTCGACTTCATCCCGGTGTCCGGAGGCAGCCATTAAAGTCATATAACCAGCTTTCCAGGCGGTTTCCTGGACAGCATTTGCGTAGGTAGCAAAGAAGGGATCAGCCAGGTCGGGAACAATAAGTCCTATTATTCGAGCACGATGCCCCTTGAGTATGCGTGCGGCTTCGTTCGGCTCGTAGCCGATTCTTCGAATGGCGGCTCGCACCTTGCGCTCGGTCTCGGGAGTGACTCGTCGGGTACCGTTAACCACGCGAGACACGGACATAACCCCTACCCCAGCTACTTTTGCGACATCTGCAAGCGTCGGCATGCAATTCTCTTCCGAAATTGGACCGACCGAACGTCCAAGAACCTACACAATACCACATAGGCCGAAATCTAATGGACTCCGGTTCCTCGTGCGAACGCCTGCGTACGGCGGTCTGCGAATCGGTAGAGGCGATCAATATTGCCGGGCCGTTCGTTTCCTTCCTCCTGCATTACGCCCAGCAGTTCACACACGCACAGCAACATTGTGGGAATTGCATTGGATCGACGCGGTCTTTGTTACCCCGCCCAGACTGAAGCTGGATCAGAGTCGTGTTCAAAGGACTCTGTCGCCACGCCTACGTTAGAACGGCATCATGTGTGGTAACGATATCCAGTGTACTCGCCCAACGTGTCTCTCGCAGAAACCTGGAAGTTGTCCTTCGCCAAAATTCCGGCCCGTCGCAGAAATCAATTGCTTACAGCGATCTCCCCGACCGTTGATCTAGTATAGCCGCCCTCGCTGTTGATGCTCTTAGAAGGCAGATGGCGACTGCGGGTGAGGGGCACTTTCTCTTTCTAAGTGATCTGAATCCCACGGGCCATCTCAAAACTCTCAAATGCGTGTGGCAGAGAACTCTGCGCCGTGCCGGGGTCTCCTACTTTCGGATCTACGATCTACAGTCACGTATGCTACCGGCCTATGTGCTGGCGGTGTCGCAGACGAGTGGGTAACACAGCTACTTCGGCAGGGAGGGGTACTCGCAAGTCTTCAAGAAATACTCGCAGATGAAGTTAGTCATGAAACGTGAAGCCCTCGAGAAGCTCAACCGCCGAGCCAACGAAATGACCCTTGGCGCGGGGCAAGCGGCCCCTGCAGATGGGGGTTTTGGTACAGTGATGCTCGAAAGGCAAAGGAATGGATTTTGGAATCCGCGGAGATGCTTTAGAATGAGTGTTAGTCCCGCAGTGGGCGTGTAGCTCAGCTGGGAGAGCACCTGCTTTGCAAGCAGGATAACTGACTCCAACTATTCCATCTCCTCATTTGGTTTCTATTGTTTTCAACAACTTGGGGAATCTGCTTTTCGTTCGAAGATAACTCCAACGGCCTCAAAGTCACTCATAAATGCACGGTTCGTGTACGGTAGCGCACAGGCTTATTCAGCGACAGGTCCGCCGCATTCCTTCCGTCAGCGGTAGTATATTTGAACGGTTGTACGGTGATCTCGAACCACAGGCTATCAGACTAGGGCACCACTATACGGGTCGCGGAGGCGTCGTAGAAATAAAAGGCGCCGGGGGCAGGTTCAAACCGTGCCCCTGTCATAAATACAAGAGCAATAGATAATCGTCCCGCGCTGATTCCAGACGGACGTACATTAAGGATGGTACGTTTCGCATCTTTTTTTACCCTCCCACATGCTCTACCCGACGCAAGACAAGCCGTAGTTTGCTCCCACTGTAAAGCCCGCTTGTGCATCTCCGCACAGCATAGCCCAACCGTGCGCCCTTCCGCGCCTCTCTGGGCGAAGGTGACACCTACACTCACTTTCTTGACAGCCGCTACAATACTGTCTAATATTTAGATGCTAATGGAGGGATCATGAGGAAGCGAGGGCTAAAGCTAAAGCAGGCGAGTGCTGTCCTGCAGATTCAACCGAAGGAACTGCAGAATCTCGTCCAATTCGGCGTTGTGAAGCCCAAGCGGTCAGAGGGAACGTACTTCTTCGATACGAACGCTCTATTGGTAGCCAAGGTTGCATTCTGCCTAAAGGAGTCCCTGGGCACGCGCACGAGCGTCTTGTCCAAACTGATGGATGTATTCCTTGCATCGGAAAAGGAGTTTAAGTCTGAGAATCCGAAGTACATCGTGTTTAAGTGCCGGCTCTCAGATGAGGACGACCCCATCAAGGTCGGAGTGCCATTCCGTGCCCTTGGAGAACAGCTTCAAGAGCAAATGACACGAGCTGACCTGTGCAGGGATTTGCCCCGAGGTCGCAAACGACGGGGCTGGAAGAAGGAGTTTCTGGAATCGCTAACGCAGGCGGCAAAAGACATCGGTCAAGTCTCCGATGAAGAAATCTTGCGGAGCGTTCGTGCCTATCGTAAGGAAAGACGAGCGCCGGAGATCACTGTTGCCGCCGAGAGGTAGGAAGCGAAAGCCACGCGGAGTCGTTGACACAAGCGTGCTTGTGGGGGGCATTTCGGGTTTCAGAAAACCACATGTCCGAGGTAGGAATCCCAGCGCCGATTTGCTTTATAGGTGGGCCGAGAAGGGCAATTTCGTGTGGCTTGTGACCGAGGACATTCTCGATGAATACAAGGAAGTCTTGAAGCGCCTGGGCGTACGCCCAAGTCTAATCGGCACGGTTATTAACCTCATCCGGGAGCGGGCCGAACAGGTTCATGTTCACGCATCCTTCGAAATATCCCCTGATCCGAAAGATGATCCGTTTTGCCTTTGTGCCGAAGAGGGCAACGCCGATTTCATCGTCACGTTAAACCCTAAAGACTTCCCGCAAGAACGGTTTCGGGCAAAGGTCATTTCACCAGTGTTCTTGTTTAGTCATGTAGAGCAGAGACGAACAGTCGGACCGCTGCCGTGACAGTGAGCGATTCATAAGTACTTGCAACGACTTATAGTACAAGAGCACGGACGGCATCCTAAGTCATTGCAAGACAGTCTTAGACATCGCTGTTGTGTACCTCGGTGTGTACCACGCTCTTACTGTGATCTCGCGAAACTCATCGATTGGTTGCAGGGGC
>Ga0137393_10000235_pt1 | contig 32642 bp, 23 predicted proteins | sample 15con2h34BmetaG_FD_101396 | JGI IMG/M metagenome (GOLD analysis project Ga0137393, IMG submission 101396) | Vadose zone soil microbial communities from Angelo Coast Range Reserve, California, USA - 15con2h3.4B metaG | ecosystem: Environmental > Terrestrial > Soil > Vadose zone > Saprolite...
CGCTGGCCGACGTCGTGAGCGGCGTGGTCACGCTGCACAACTTCCCGAAGAAGGCGATGAATCACGGCTTCAGGCCGGTGACTGAATACACCAGCGGAACGAGCCACTACGTTTCGCCGGCCGACTTCGTCACGATCTACAACGTCAACCCGCTCTACACCGCCGGAATCAACGGAACCGGCAAGACCATCGCCATCGTCGGGCGCACCGACATCGCTCTGGCCGACGTGCAGTACTTCCGCAGCTTCTTCGGTCTCGTGGCGAACGATCCCGTGTTCGTGCACAACGGCACCGACCCGGGCGACCTCGGCGGCGGTGAAGAGGGCGAAGCCGATCTCGATGTGGAGTGGTCGGGCGCGGTGGCACCGAATGCCACCGTGAAGTTCGTCATCTCCAAGTCGACGGCCACCACCGACGGAGTCGATCTCTCCGCGCAGTACATCGTCAACAACAACGTCGGCGACGTCATGAGCACGAGCTTCGGCCAGTGCGAATCATCGATGGGCACGACCGAAAACACCTTCTACAACAACATCTGGTCCCAGGCGGCCACGCAGGGCATCACCTCGTTCGTCTCCTCGGGAGACAGCGGCGCGGCCGGCTGCAACGGCGGCAGCGACACGACAGGCAGCGGCGCCGCGGTCTCGGGCCTGGCCTCGACCCCGTTCAACGTCGCCGTCGGCGGCACGCAGTTCAACGACACCGCCTCTCCGTCGACGTGGTGGAACTCCACCAACGCCGCGAATCAGAGCTCGGCCAAGAGCTATATCCCGGAGATGGCGTGGAACGAGAGCGGCAACGTCAGCGGCGGTTCGGGGCTGTGGGCCTCGAGCGGCGGCGCGTCGACCGTCTACACGAAGCCGTCGTGGCAGGTATGCGTCGGCGTTCCATCGAACAATGTCCGTTACGTCCCCGACATCGCCCTGACCGCCGCCGGTCATGACGGCTATCTCGTCATTCAGGGCCACACCGCCACCGTGTCCGGACTCAGCTCCGTCGGCGGCACCTCCGCTTCCTCCCCCTCCTTCGCCGGCCTGATGGCGCTCGTCGTTCAGAAGACCGGACAGCGCTGGGGCAACGCCAACACGAAGTTCTACCCGCTGGCCAACGCGCAGTACGCGAGCGGCGGAACGGTGATGTTCCACGACGTCACCAGCGGCAACAACAGCGTTCCGGGCGTGACCGGCTTCAGTTGCGGAACGGGATATGACGCCGTGACCGGCGTCGGCACCGTCGACGCCACCTCTTTCGTCAACAATTTCGCCGGCACTCCGACGCCGGACTTCACCATCGCGGCCTCCCCGACGTCCGTTTCCGTCGTCCAGGGAACCGCAGGCACGTCGACGATCTCGACGACCGTCTCGGGCGGCTTCAACAACGCAGTCTCTCTGAGCGCCACCGGCGCGCCGACCGGCACCACCGTCAGCTTCAGCCCGGCGTCGATCGCCGCACCGGGAAGCGGGTCGTCGACGATGACCCTGACCGTCGGCGCATCGACCACCACCGGCACCTACACGATCACCGTGACGGGAACCGGCGGTACCACGACGCACACCACGACGGTCTCGCTGACCGTAACGCCCTCGGGCGGCGGCGGATCGGAGCTGATCGTTGACGGCGGATTCGAGCAGGCCACCGCCAGCGGCAACAGCGCCCCCGGCTGGACCGGCACGCCCAGTCCCACCGGCCGCAATCTCATCATCAAGGGCGGTTCCTTCCCCCATGCCGGCACCGCCTACGCGGAGCTCGGGGGAGGCGTGAACCAGACCGATACCCTGACGCAGAGCCTGACCATCCCGGCAAACGCCACCGCGGCGTCGCTGACCTTCTGGACGAACATCGTCACGCAGGAAACGGCTAATACCGGCCCGTACGATTTCCTCTACGTGAACATCATCTCCGGCACAACCACCACGAAGTTGACTCTGAACAACAACAGCTCCACCTCGTCGAGCAACACCAACGGCGTCTACTTCCAGCCGGCGGCGATCGATCTCCTCAGCTACAAGGGCTCGACCATCACGTTGCAGTTCCGGGCCACGACCGATGTCTCGCTGCCGACCTTCTTCCGCATCGATGACGTCTCGCTGCAGGTGACCACAGGCACCGGCGGTGACACGACCGCGCCGACGACCTCGATCACCGCTCCGGCGAACAACGCCACGGTCAGCGGCACGATCAACGTCACCGCCACGGCATCCGACAACGTCGGCGTGACGAAGATGGAGATCTACATCGACGGTGCGCTGAAGACGTCGAACACGAATGCGACGTCGCTTACGTACTCGTGGAACACCACCACCGCCGCGAACGGCGCTCACACGATCACGTCGAAGGCGTATGACGCCGCGAACAACGTGGGAACGTCGACGACGGTCAACGTCACCGTCTCCAACGGCGCCGCGCAACAGCTCATCGGCAACCCCGGATTCGAAAACGGTTCGACGAACACCGCGCCGTGGACAACCACCGCCGGCGTCGTCGACAGCTCCACCGGCGAGGCCGCGCACAGCGGCACCTGGAAGGCCTGGTTGTGCGGCTACGGCACGACGCATAGCGACAACATCGTGCAGACGGTGACCATCGCCTCGACCGCCACCACTGCCACCCTCACCTTCTGGCTGCACATCGACACCGCGGAAACGACCACCACCAGCGCCTTCGACACGCTCCAGGTGCAGATCCGCAACAGCAGCGGCGCCGTTCTGGCCACGCTGGCAACCTACTCGAACCTGAGCAAGAACACCGGCTACGCGCAGAAGTCCTTCGACGTCAGCGCGTACAAGGGCCAGACCATTCAGGTCTACCTGGTCGGCTCCGAGGACAGCTCGTTGCAGACGTCCTTCGTCGTGGATGATTTCGCGCTGAACGTACAGTAGACAGGCTTTCACTGAAACGCCCCGCGGTGGCAACACCGCGGGGCGTTTTTGTTTTGGGGAGGGCCTTCGATCACTTAGAACAGCGGCCCGGAAGAGCGTGTCCAGTCGGCGCCCGCCTGATTTTGAGCCGGCGAAGCTGGCTTAAGGTCCGTAGCCCCCGGCTTCAGTCGGGGAGGGAACGCGGGCATCCATTGTTCCGAGCCCGCTTCAGCGGGCGACAGAGATGCCGTCGATCAACGATGCGCAGATGACGCAGATGTTCGCAGATAAACCCGCGACTCCGAAGCAACGAATAACCCTTGGCGGATTCGGGCCTCTCCCATGCGGTCCCTGCAAGCCACCGAATCGTCGTGACTTGGGTGGGATAGAAAAACGAAGGTTTGACCCCACGCGCTTTCCCCGCGCTTTCCCCGCGGGGCATGCTGCCACTCCCTCAGGCAAGCAGCAAAGGAATCACGCTCACGGCCTCGTCTCGTACCTGGTCAGGACAACGCCGCCGGGAAACGTCCGCGTCTCCACCAGGTTCAGGTTCACCCAGCTATCCAGCGCGGTGAAGAACGGTGTGCCGCCGCCCACCAGCACCGGATGGGTCACGATCTCGTACTCGTCGATCAGCCCGGCCCGCATGGCCGCCCCAGCGAGCGCTGCGCCACCAACCCTCATCGGCTCGCCGTCCTCGGCCTTGAGCCGGGTGATCTCCACGACCGCGTCGCCGGTGACCAGGCGAGTGTTCCAGTCGACCTTGTCGACCGTCGAAGAGAACACCACCTTTGGCGTATCCCGCCAGTTCCGCGCAAACTCGATCTGCGCCGGGGTGGCACCCGGCTGCTGGTCGCCGGTCGGCCAGTAGGAACTCATGGTTTCCCACAGCTTGCGCCCGTACAACAACAGGCCGATCGCCAGCTCCTGGTCGAGCCACCACTGAAACAGCTCGTCGCTCGGCCCGCTCCAGCCGAGGTCGTCGCCGTGCGCGGCGACGTAGCCGTCGAGGGTCAGGTTCATGCCGTAGATCAGTTTCCGCATTGCGCCATGCCTTTCTGTCAGTCGATTTCGGGAGTCTAGACCGGCTCGCGGGGGAAGTGGGGGGCGTATCTGGACGATCAACTTAACGAGCGGGAGTGAGCGGAGTTAAGTTGATTTTCCAGATCCGACCCCAGCTTCCCCCTGTGGACGTACTCCACACCCGATTTCAGATAAAAAGATGGTTTGCGGCCCAGAGATGACGATCCGCAGATGACGCAGATGTACGCAGATAACTGCGACTCCGAAGCAACGAATAACCCTTGGCAGATTCGGCCCTTCCGCGATGCCCCTGCAAACCACTGAATCTTAGTGACTTAGATGCGATGGAAAAACGAAGGTCTGACCCTACGCGTTTTCCCGACCCTACGCGTTTCCCCCCCGACTTGCATTTTGGCCTTCGTGAGCACCTTCCATCTTTACCCCTGGCCGGCCGCGGATATCGGCATTACGTTGGCCTCTAAAACAACGAAGGTCGATATGTCGCGCTCCTGGATCGTCGGGTGTGTCTCGGTTGTGATCGGCGGACGCGCCTACGTGTATTCGTGCGGAAATCCGAGCTCCCGTCAACGGAAGCATGAGAGTTTGGGCGTCTCCGTGGCCAAGTATGCCGAAAATAGCATTCGCAACAGGATGTAGGTGTGATGAGGCTTCCAGAGGCGTAGCATGCTGATCACGTCGGGGTGGAATGCATGTCGACACGATTCCTGAACATCAAGTATGCCCTGCTGTCGCTCGCGCTGCTCCTTGCTCCAGTACAGGTGGTGGCACAGACGAGCGAGCCAATCGAAGCGGCACGAGTTCCCTACGAAAAGGGATTGAACGCAGTCAAGCAGCAGGAGTGGACTCTCGCAGTTCAGTACTTTCTCGCGGCGCAAAAGGCTGATCCTTACGCGCCAGCGACATTGTTCAATCTGGGCTTGGCGTCGGAGAAGATTCCCGGTTACGAATTGCGGGCGATTGCCTGGTTTCAGGCCTATCTTTTGATGGCTCCGGCGGCGGCGGACGCAGCGGCCGTCCGAACCGAGATCGCAAGACTGGAAGACTCTTTCGAGGCGAGAAATCGAGAAATTCTCTACCAGCTCGACTCACTGTTTTCGCTTACGAAAAAGTATATCGACGAACCCCAACACAACCCGGAATGGGCGCGTGCCGCCAACTCAATCATTGGGTGGGCCGCCGATTTTCAGGCGGGCTCGCACTATTTTGTTGCCGACGAAGCAGGCGCGTTGCGTCTCCTTCATGTGGCAGATGAGAACATGTTTCGCCACGGGCGCCTTCTCATTCCTAATTCCGACGCCGGCTTCATGCAATCCGCGATGGTCAGCGCCTTGCTTCATATTGATGCAATTGCCAAAGGCGCGAAATCCAGCAAGTTCACCGACATTGAAATATCGCAGCTTGACTATTTTCTCGAAGCCGGCGACGTGGCCCACGCCTGGACCTTCTTGAAGAGCTGGGAGCCGAACGACGACCTGTGGATTCTGGGTATGGAAAGGTTCCTATGCACGGCCCACGACCGATCCGACGGGATGATGTTCACGAAGGCGTCGACCCAAATCGAAAAGACTCTCGCCGGCATGCCCGATGCCCGAGGATATTCCGATCTCGTCCTGTTGTATCTCCAAATGGGTGAGGTCGCACGTGCGGAAGCCCTGGCGAAGGCAATCCCAGCCGATCTGGAGCGTCAGACATTACAACGCTACAGTTTGCCGACGGCCACTAGATTGATCCAGCTCTTCCATCAGGGCGACCTTCGATCCCATGGCGCATGTCCAGGCACTCTTTCGATATTGACGGCAGCCGACTCCCCCAATCAGCAAACTCTACAATGGAGTGTAGGGGGATGGAGCCCGGGATTATGGGATGGTATCCCGCTCTGGTGGTCAACAGGTCGAATGGCATTCCTGGCCGAGGTAGGGCGGAACGGTCTGAACGAGCGTTTTGATTCAGGCTGGAATGAGACTCGGCTCGGTGAGTATGTAAAGACGATTGGCGCCGAGATTCTTGCTGATCCATCCTCAATCAAGAACAATATCCTGGAGCTGGCCAGGGTCGAATTTGCGATCTCGGAAGCCTACCGCAGAGTCCGCGGCCCTGTTGGCGGGAGGAAACCATAAGTTGGTCACGTCAACGCCTGGGCGTGAGAATGATGGGCATCTTTGTCTCACGCCGCCGGCGATGGTGATTGTCAAATTGGCGTGCTGTCGTTTAGGAGAAACCATGAAACGTTTTGCTGCTGGTCTCTTTTTCATTCTGTTGTATCCGGCGCTTGCCCATGGTCAAAGTGCCTGTGCTCAACTCGGCGTGGATTGTTCTCATCCCAATACTTCGGGAAGCTCCGATCGATCGTCTCAGCCTAACGCCGAGGATCGCTCCATTGACCGAAACAGCGACAGTGTGGATGCACACAACGCGGGAGTTGCTGCATACCGACGGGGCGACTACGCGACAGCGCTACGTCGTTTCCAGCAGGCCCTGGCGATCTTACCTCACGACCGCGCGACCCTTTCGGCTATTGCCATGACTCGTGGGGCCATGGCGGAGAAGCTAGGCATGGCCGCGTGGGATCGGGACGACCCCGCCGCGGCATTGACCTATTTTCAGGAAGCATTCGCATATTATCCCTTTAAGGTGTGGCGCGACAATATCGCCCTCGCGCAAGGCCGGTTGCAAACATTACAAGAAAGCAGACGCCACCAACAACAAATAACGCAGTCGATTTCCCGACTCTCGGATGCTGCCACTTCGGTTCCGAGCGGCACCAGCACGGCGCCATCGCCTCTCGACTTCAAGACTGCCGATAAAGGCACCCAGGTAAACATGGAAGTCCGCGTGGGTCTCTTCGGCACGACGCGCACGCCGTCGAATCCAAACCTGGGCGAGCGGTCGCCAGACGCCGCCGTTCCTACGCATTCGACGGCCGGACAGCTCTCGAGCGCGTCCAAATCCAGCAAGGACGCTGCGGCTGCCGAGACGATGGAGCGAGTCAAGGATTTATCGAACTGCCAGTTCGACAAAGATGCCTGTCGCACGCCCGACGCCATCGAGATTGCGAGGCCAGCCGAGCAGACGCCGGGCGCTATGGAGCTTGCTTCCCACCTCCCGGCGGAAGCCCTGAAGAACCAAGAGATCCAAAACAGCCTTGCCTGGTACGACAAGCTCGAGAAGGGCAAAGCGGAGGGTGCGCGCGAAATTGCTGGTATCCAGAAACAGATCGACGGCGGCAATGGCGATGCTGCCGTGCTTAACGCGCGAAAGGCCGCAGTCGAGAACTCCATTCAGCAGATGCAGGTCGATCAGGGAAGAGCGAAGGAGCAGATCAAGAAACGGCTTCTCGATTTGCACCATCCCTGGATCGAAACGCCGCAACAGAGCGGGCCGGATTCGGGGAGTCCACCAGCAACACATTCTAAACGATAGAGAGGTTCTCATGACGCGGACTAGAGGAATGGGTGCGCGAGGAATGCGGAAGAGTCTGCAGGTTCCTGTGATCTGCGCGCTGCTCCTGGTACTTGCGAGTCCGGCCAGGGCCCAAGAGGAGATCCCTGCGCTTATCGAAATGCCTCCAAACGTGGCTGCGACACGCCCCGATCTCGTCACAGAGAGAGCAAGACTCATCCGGGAGCGTCAAGCCCTTCACGCGAAGACTGACAGGTACAATGCTGCGTGCGCCGCGGTTGAGGAAGGATCGCCGCAGGAAGGTTCGTGCCGCAGCGCGGATTCGGTGTTGGTGTCCGAAATAAGTTCGCATGTCCGGCAGAGCGCGGCTTTCAATGCCGCCGTCCGTGCGGCTAACACCCCTTGTGTTCAGGTAGCTGCACTACAAAGTCAGTTCGAATCTCTGACGCAACAGATTCATCTGGACCGACACGTGGTCCAGAGGTTCGGCTTTGAAAGAGCTGTAGCTGAAATTGAATACTGGGGGAACCTGCCGGCGCGGCAGGTTGAAGACGCCAAGAGTGCGTTTTAAACGATGTTGTTCGATGCCACTCTCGGCGCGGTAAGTGAGTCCGTCGGCGCAGTGGGTTCACTAACTCAGGAGGAGGTAGATGCACTGAATCGCTTAGCCGATGTCCAAGGAGAATTGGCGTCTGAAATTGTCGCCGGTGCCAATGACCTGAACAGGACTCTTGAGTTCTTGGATAAGGCTAAGCGTGCCTACGAAACCGCCGACGCTGTCAGAAGGGGCCAGATGCTCGATGCGGCCGTCAAGTTGGGCGGCTTGGCGTCCAGGAATCCTGCTTTCGGCCTCTTACTTACGGCAGACGAGTGGGCCACATATCAGCTCTACCGCTCGGCAACCGCTGTGAAAACAGTGCATGATCTTACGAAGGCGAATGAGGGCGATCTAATCCTTTTGAAGTCGCGCTCGGAGAAGCTCAAGAACGAAGTAAACCAATTGACAGGCGTTAAGAAACAGCTGGCTCACTTGAGCCCTGAGTGCGATAGTACGAAACTCGTGAACAAGCCCGAATAGAAGGCACGAGTCAAAGATCTCAACATCATGCTTCAAGAAATGGCGTTGCGATCGGGGGGACGCAGTAGGACCCGGAAAACTCCGTCGGAGGGACTGAGGCGATGATCGTTCTTGTCGTGTCCAACACCATCGAATCGGGAGTTTCTCGACTTCGTCGCCATCGGCTTGCCAAGGACGGTTGAATAGCGCGAGCCTCGAGATCCCGACCGCCGCGGCCGCCGCGCCGACAAACCGTTGATGAGATAGCCCGCGAAGAGCGCGGTGATCACGGTAGGTCTGGGCGAAGATCATTCCGAATCCTGCTTCGCCGTCACAAGCAGCCGTCGCGTGGCCGGCTTCGTTCGCGGAGTGGGCGTGATGGTCGCCGGACTGGTGGCCGACTCATGAGCCCGCGATCGTTGGCCACGCAGAGCGTCACGTCGCCGAGGTTCTCCGGCGTTCGCTTCAAAGCGTCACGCGCCGATACGGTACTTGGCAAAGGGCTCTCTGCGGCCTGATTGGGTGCGAATCGAATCCGAAGGGTTCCGCGAGCACAAAATGGGCGATAAATCGGCCAGGGGTGACGCCAGCGGAAGATTCGCAAGGGTGAGGACGGGCCGTAGAATCTGTGTTGGTAGCGCATACGAGATTTGGACTCGTGTTACCGCCGTGAGAGGGGCGGCGTGCAGGCCCCGCCAAATCAGTTGGGGACGTTGGGAGTCTGGAAAATCAACCTAGCGCGCGGGCCAAGTTGATTCCAGATACGACCCCAGCTTTTCGTTGCGGCGCGCCTACTTCGCGAGGAGCGTTGCGGGGTCCTCCTTGTCGAAGACGCTCACGAGTGCGCTGACTTTGCAGTTGAGCGCCGCCGCGAGGCGAAACAGCGTCACGAGATTGGGCAGAATCGCGCCGCGCTCGATCGAGCTCATGTGGCTCTGCGGGATGCCGCTCGCTTCGGCGAGCATGACCTGTGTGAGACGGCGCTTCTTTCGCATCTCGCGGATGCGCGTCCCGAGCAGTTCGGCGGCGTGCGTCACGTCTGACAAAGGCGCAGGCTCCCCTTGACATGATCGTGATCAGAATATATATTCATCTTACTATTCGCGAGGTGCTTGAACATGCTCGACCCCACCGTCACCGAACGCATTCGCTCCATCTTCCTACATGACGAGGCGCGCGTCACTATCGAGGACGCGGCGCGGCTGCTCGGGAGGTCGGGCGGGGAGATCGAGGCGGCGATCGAGGAGGGGGAGATCGAGGCGGCGGCGGGGGGCGGCGGGGCGATGATCGACATTCGTGAGCTGGCGGAGCAGGCCGTGCATGTCTGGCCGATCGACGCCATCGAGGAGGCGCTGGGGAGGGATGCGGCGCTCGTCCTGCCGGCGGGGGTTCGGACGCGCAGGTTCACGGCGCGGCTGCCGCGTTACGTCGTCGCGGCGCTGGAGTGCCTGGCCGAGGAGAACGGCGAGAGCGCCGGCGCGTTGCTGACGCGCGAGCTGCACGGGCTGGCCTACGCGCACCGCGAGCGCCTCGGCGCGTCGATCGCCGGGTTCGCCGAGGCCGTGAACTGGCCGTGTCCGGAGGAGAGGCCGCGGGGCTAATCGGGCCGGCACTTCTGGAACCGCCAACAGGCTGAGGCATCACGCCAGCGATGAGATGATCTCGAACGGCTAAAAGTGGTAAGTCGGCGGACTCTTGGACTGTGTGAATACACTCCCGGAGTCCATGAATACACTCCAAGAGTGTATGAATACACTCCCGGAGTCTGTGAATACACTCCCAGAGTCTGTGAATACACTCCCAGAGTCTGTGAATACACTCCCGGAGTCCATGAATACACTCCGAGAGTCCGTGAATACACTCCGGGAGTCGCGGCGCATTTCCGGAATTGGTGGCTCACTGGCTTGGACGAGCGCCTGCGCACAGCGCTGGCCTCGCCCGCAACCCAACGCGATTGGCGTCCAAGGATCTCCCCGGATGCGCGCGAAGGCGCGCTCCAGAATCCAGCCCCGCGCTCGGCGTAGCGCGAGCGCGGGGGAAGAAGGTGTCGCCAATTTGCCGGCCGCGGAGGCGGCCGGGACAACGCCGCCCGATTCGCAACAGAAGCGCGATACGCACAGCTCCTGTGGCGGCCGCCTCCGCGGCCGCACTTCCCTATCACCACTGATACCCCGCGCTCGCGCTACGCCGAGCGCGGGGCTGCATTGTGCGTGCGCGCCTCCGCGCGCGAGGCCCTCGCATAAACACGAGTGCGATGGAAGGGTGCTGGAGAAATTATGACTCCCGCGTGAACCGCCGCCAGTACCGTCGTCGCGCTTCCCGCCGTTAGACGCCCGGCGGGCACGTGACGAAGTTCCACGAGCCGTTGACGAACTCCTGGCAGGCGTGTCCGGCCGGTTGCCCGTCTTCGCAGTAGGTGCGGTTGCGCACGCGCCAGTCGCTCGTCGAGCCATATTCGGTCTCCGAGCCGTCGCACAAGAAATCCTGTTCGCCGACCGAGGTCGTGAACGTGCCGTCCGAGTAGTAGGTGTAGTCGACTTCCCAGATCAGAGCGTAAGCAGAGCTGGCGATGAGCAAGAGCGCGAAGAGAAAGGCAACCCGCACAGGCTCTTTCATACATCCATCATACACGACATATACCCCTGCTGCATGACCGCCGGAGAAGCCGGGGTCAAACATTCACTTTCGCACCGCGCGCCCCCGTGGCCGTGAGCCGCCGATGGCGAAGAGATGTCCGGCGTTCTGCGCGTAGATCCTTCCGTCCGGACCGATCGAGACGGGTGTGTAGCCCGCGCCGATGGAGAGTTGGAGAAAGATCTTCTCCTGAACGACCCCGCCCTGTCCGATGGCGTAGAGGTTGCCGTCTTCGCTGTTCGCGTAGACCGTCCCACGGTTGTCGATCGCCGGCGCGTTCACGCACCACTCGAAACCGTCCGGCTGGTCATTGACGCAGGTCACCTTCCCGTCCGGTCCGCGGCCGCAGGACTGCGTGTTCGTGTTCCTGAACTGCCACTCCTTCTTCAGATTCGGGCCGAGTTGCGTGATGAAGTAGGCCTCGGGAGTGGAGTAGAAATTCTCCTTCATCACGATCGAGTACGTGCCGCCGTGCTCCCAGATCGCCGGTGTCGTGTCCCAACCGAAATCGTAGGAGGCCAGAAATGCACCGGAGGCGGAGAAATGGACCAGATGCCCCCGCGCGCCGTTGTAGACGGTGTAGGAACCATAGAGAACGGATCCATCAGGAAGGCTGACCGGCGACGATGTGGAGTCATCGTCGACACGGGCGGAAGGCAGTTGGTTGTCGTTCGGATCAACACCCTGCATCGCGCCCAGGCGGCAGGATGAATTGGTTGTTCCGAATGGGATGAGTACGCCGCAGCCGTCATTGAGTATGTTGCGCATCGGCGTGCTCCACTTCGGCGTGAGGTCGGCGTTGACCGCGACGATAAACGAATAGCCGGAATTGAAGTTCGTGCGGCCGGCGAGGTAGACCGTGCCGTCCGCGGCGATGGCCGGCGCCGCGTTGAGGCCTGGACGCATCGAGCCGCAGACGCTGGTCGGCGCGACCGCGGTCGGGGAAGGCGGCCAGGGATGGGGCTGCGTTCGAGCGAATGTGAGCGTGCACTGATCCGTGGGCTTCGGAGCGTTCGGCACCAGCGAGGCAAAGTCGATTTTCGTGGCGCTGCCATCCGGCCGCACGCGGACCAGCCAGGCGCCGGTGATGTCCTTCCCCCACGGGTTGGCCCCGTCGAGCGAAAAAGCGCCGTAGTAAATGTTTCCCGCCGCGTCGGCCGCGGGAACACCGGAGACATAGATGTTCGGATCGAGGCTATTCGGATCGAGGCTATTCGGATCAATCAGGGCGAACGGATTGATGCGCCGGACCAAGTGGCCGTCGCCGCGGTCGATCTGCATCAGCGTTCCACCCGCGGCCGGCATGTAGAGAAAACCGTTGGCCAGTATGGAATGGAACACCGGCTCGAAGCCAGCAGCGCCGCCGGCCGGCACCGGTTTCCAGTCGCTGGGTGCGGTCCACCGGTCGACAAGCGCGCCGCTCGTCCAGCGCAGGTCGTGGATGCTCCAGCTCTGCGTCTCCCAGTGCTCGGGTGTCGTGTACGTGCCCGACTTGAACTCCATGAAGACGTCGTCGCCGTCGGCGAGTGGGACTTGATAGTGCGGGGCGCCAGACCCCGCTGCCTGCTCCTGGGCAATGAACGGGTCATAGACGATATCGGACAGGAGATGCAGCAGCGGTTGCGCGGATACATTGACACTCCCGGTGTGTCTCGGGTTAGCGCCGATCTGCAGCCACTGCGCATTGGCCGGCGGACCGATGAGAGCCAGGAGAACGATCGGAGCAAGTCGTTTCATTGGGGCTTGATGGTAGCCGATCCTTTCGCAGCGGGCGGTCCCGCTTCCTTTGGGACTTCGATCATTCAGAGGGCTCGCGCCGAACGTCGCAAGCCAGGGACCGATGTGGCACAGACACTCTTGTCTGTGCCGGTCTCGCCACGACTCAAGATCGCAAGCCCTCATGGGGGGCGGGGCTGAGTGTCTGTGCCCACAGGTGTCCAAATTAGATGTTTCTCGTAGCGAGCGCTTAGGGCTTACCTGTCATCCTGAGACGGCGGCAGCCCCGGAGGGGCAGAGCGCGTCGAAGGACCCCCAACCTGAAACCCGGACAGGGTGGCGGAATGTCGACGATTCCGCCGCCCTACCGGGATACAACTTGGGGGTCCTTCGACCGTCCCTTCGGCTGCGCTCAGGGCAGGCTCTACGCCGCGCAATCGCTAATGCGATTACGCGGCTGCGGCGGCTCAGGATGACAAAGATCTAATTTGGAGAGCTGGTCTGTGCCACATCATCTCTATCGTGAATCGATGGCTCAATCTGACCCATCTCCCATCTGCGTTCATCTGCGTCATCTGCGGATAAGCCTTTCGGAAGCTCACCGCTTCTCTTTGACCGCGGTCTCGAAGGCCTGCACTCTGCCGAGGATCTCGGCGACGGCGTGGCGGCGGTCTTCGACGGCGGCGGCGAGCTGTGTGGTCGGAGCGGCGTCGTCTTCCTGGAGGACGCGCAGCAGCGCGCGGAGCGACTGCGTGAGGCTGCTCAGCGTTTCGCGGTCCGGCGCGGCAGTGGGCGGCGCTTCGTCGTCCTCCTCGCCCGCGGCGCCGGAGAGCTCCGCGGCCTGCTTGCGAAGAGCTTTGACCGCATCACTCTGCGTAGCGGCGCGGAGATTCGCGCGCGTCGCGCGGATGCGACCGCTGACCGCCTCGAGCTGCCCGATGTCGTCGTACATCTCTTTCGACAATGCGAACTGCTGCTGGAGATCGGTGGCCAACGTCTTCACGCGCGGATCGATGTCCACGGTCAACCACTGCTTGTACGTCTTTCCATCGACCGACAGGCGGAGCTCATAGACGCTTGGAACCACCCACGGAGAGGTCGGCCCTGGCGCGGTATCGTGCGGCGTCGCTGCGATCGGATAGGCGTTGCGCGATCCGGCCGCCGGCGGATAGTGAAGGTCCCACGTGAATCGGTGCATGCCGGCGGTGGCAGACAGCGCCTTCACCGGACGGATCCACCACCAGGGGATGTTCCCCTCGTCCTTCGCCGCGGGAGTCGGGTCGGTGCTGGCGTAGTGCCGGACCACGGCGCCGGAGCCATCGAGGATGTCCAGCGTCACCGGCCCGGAGGCGGCGGCCGGCAGGTAGTAATCAATGACGGCACCGTCCGGCGGGTTCTGTCCCATTGGCTCATCGGGTGGGAGCGGCGTGTCGGTATTCTTGTTCCAGCGCACCCGCAACGCGTGCTGCGGCTTGAAGAGCGCCGGCTCGGATATCCGCGAGCGAATCTGCCGCAGCGCCTCGATATCGTCGAGAATCCAGAACCCTCGGCCGTGCGTGGCAACGATGACATCGTCCTCGTGCACGACCAGATCGCGGATCGATGACGCCGGCATGTTCTGGCGCAACGACTGCCATGAATCGCCGTCATCGACAGAGAACCACACCTGCGTCTCGCTGCCGGCGAAAAGGAGTCCGTGACGCTTCGGATCTTCGCGGACGGCGTTGATGGTGGCGCCGTCGGCGATGCCGCTGGTGATGTGCTGCCAGCTCTTGCCGCCGTCGCGCGTGCGGTAGATGTGCGGATGCAACTCATCGAGACGGATGGTGTTGATGGCCGCGTAGGCCTCGTTGGCATCGGCGTGCGACGCCTCGATGACGGACACTTTCGCCCACGGCTTCATCTCCGGCGGCGTGACGTCGTTCCACGACTTGCCACCGTCGCGCGTCATATGTATCAACCCGTCGTCGGTACCGGCCCACAGCGTATTGATGTCGAGCGGGGACGGCGCAAGCGCGTAGACGACACCGCGCTGGGTCACCTTCGTCACCGGCGTGTTCACGTATCCGCGCGCACTCTCCGGCACGGTCCAGCTCTTGCGCGTCAGATCGGAGCTGATCTCCGTCCAGCTCTCGCCGCCGTTCGTCGTTTTCCAGACCGTGTTCGAAGCGAAGAAGAGCGCATGCGGATCGGCTTGCGAAAAGACCACCGGCGCGGTGCGCACCGTCCGGTAGCCGCCCTTGCGGAGCGGCTTCGGAGTGACGTCTTTGACCTGACCGGTGCGCCGGTCGGTACGGCTGACTTTGCCGCCGAAGATGATGTCTGGATCGAGCGGATCGGGGACGGCGTAGCCATACTCCTCCACGCCGACCGGATGCCACTCACGGAAGGTGATTTCGCCGTCATCTCCTCGGCTGGCCACGCAGGCCGAGCCGCTCTCCTGCTGACCGCCGCAGACGCGGTAGGGGAAACCGTTATCGGCGTTGACGTGAAACATCTGCGCGGTCGGCTGGTTGTACCAGGAGCTCCACGACTCCCCGCCGTTGACCGAGACGATGGCCCCCTGGTCGGACGCGATCAGAATCGTTTTGGTGTCATTGGGATTGATCCAGACACGGTGATAGTCGTCGCCGCCCGGCGCTCCGCGGAACGACGCGAAGGTCTTCCCTCCGTCGGTCGACTTCCAGGTGACGACGTTCGCGACATAGACGACGTCCGCATTCTTCGGATCGCTGCGCACCTCGTTGAAATCGCCCGGCCGGCCCCAGATCCGTTCGTCCTTGTTCGCGCGCGTCCATGACGCGCCGCCGTCGTCCGATCGATAGAGCCCACCCGTCTTGGCCTTTTCGCCGCAGATGACGTAGAGCCGCTTCGGATCGGCCTGCGAGACCTCGATGCCGATGCGCCCGATGGCGTCCGACGACGGCAGGCCGCCTTTCAGCTCCTGCCATGTCGTTCCGCCGTCGGTCGATTTGAAAAGCCCGCTGGCCGGGCCGGCGAAGTATGCGTTCTCCCATGGACCCTGCTGCGCCTGCCACAGCGCGGCGTAGACGGTCTGCGCGTTCGAGGGATCGAGGATAACGTCGATGCCGCCAGTGAATTCGTTCTTGTAAAGCACCTTCTGAAACGAACGGCCGCCGTCGATGGAGCGGAAGATGCCGCGCTCCTCGCTGGGGCCGTAGGGATGGCCGAGCACGGCCACGAAGAGGCGGTTCGGATCGGCCGGATCGACGACGATCTGCGGGATCTGCTGCGCATCGCGCAGTCCGAGGTGCGTCCAGGTTTTGCCGGCGTCGGTTGATTTGTACATCCCGTCGCCGGTGGCGAGGTCAGGACGCTGAAGGCCCTCCCCGCTGCCGACGTAGATGGTGTTCGGATCAGACTGCGAGATGCCGATCGCACCGATCGACCCGGACGGCTGATCGTCGAAGATCGGCGTCCAGATGCGGCCGTAGTCGTTGGTGCGCCACACCCCGCCATTGTTGACGCCGATGTAGAAAACGTTCGGCTGCCTGGAGACGCCGACGCCGGCAACGGTGCGCCCGCCGCGGAAGGGCCCGATCATCCGCCATCGCATCTCCCCGTACATCCCGGGATCGATCTGCGCGGCAAGCGGAAGGGTGAGGGTGAGGAGGAGCAGAAAGGCAAGCTTCTTCATGGCGCGACATTGTAGATGCGTCTCAAATTCATTTTCGCCGCAACCCACCGTGGATACAGGCAAGGGCATGGCAAGCACAGCCCCCTCATCCGCCTGTCGATGTTGAGGAAGCGCGAGCTCTTAGCAAACAAACACATCGAACGTCTTCAACTCTCATGCTCGGCAGCCCCCTTCCCTCGAGAGCCCTTCTAACCCAGCGCTTTTTCAGCTGGGGGAAGAGCCTGCCCTGAGCGAGCGAAGCGAGTCGAAGGGTGCCGACAGGCGGATGAGGGGGCGGTGCTCGATGTTGAGGAAGCGCGAGCTCTTACCAAAGAAAAACGCGATCTCGAAGGTTCTTCAACTCTCATGCTCGGCAACGCCCTAACCTCGAGAGCCCTTCTCCCCCAGCGCTTTTCAGCTGGGGGAGAAGGTGGCGAAGCCGGATGAGGGGGCGGTGCTTGCCGCGCCCTCGCCTGCATCCAAGTTTGGTTGCGTGTTCGCCGCACTCTGCGGCCTCCGTGGTGAATACAATGCCGCGCCATGCGCGTCCTGATTGCGATCTTCGCTCTTCTTCTACCCATGTCCGCATTCGCCGCCACCACCATCGATCTCGCCAAACTCACCAAGGATCAGGACGTCGACGGCTTCACTGTCACTTCCGTCTACCTCAACGATGCCGACAAGCCTGTCGGCGCCCGGTTCGTTCATCGGAGGAGCGGGTTCACGCTCGATCTGCTGCAGATCGAATCGGTGCCGCAGGCGCATACGTGGGTGAATTCGTTTCCCGTTTCCGATCAGGGGGAGCCGCACACGCAGGAGCATCTCCTCGTCGGGAAGGGGACGACGGGACGGGCGTTCGCGGGGCTCGACACGATGTGGCTCTCGCAGTCGAGCGCATACACCGGCCAGTGGCGGACGAACTACGTGTTCAACACATCGGCGGGTCCGGAGGTCTTCTTCAAGCTGCTCGACGCGCAGCTCAACGCGCTGCTGAATCCGGACTACACCGATGAAGAGATCCGCCGCGAGGTGCGCAATTTCGGCGTGACCGAGAACGCCGATCACACACTCCGGCTCGAAGAGAAAGGCTCCGTCTACAACGAGATGACGAGCTCCTCATCGAGTCCTTTCCGGCAACTCTTCCGAACGTCCGGCCAGCTTGTCTACGGGAAGAATCATCCGTTGTCGTACAACGCCGGAGGCGAGCCATCCGGCATCCGCACGATGCAGCCGTCGGACATCCGTGGCTTTCACGACGCGAACTACTTCCTCGGCAACATGGGATCGATCGTGGCCCTGCCGCCGGACGTTCCTGTTGCCGAGGCGCTGACGCGCATCGATGCCATCCTCAACCGGCTGCAGAAAAACGCGGCCGTACGGCCAGCGAAACGCATGGAGGATCAGCAGAAGCCGGCTGCTTCGCCAGCCGGCACGATCGCCTTCGCCGACTATCCGAACCGCAATCCGCAGCAGCCCAGTCCTGTCACGCTGACGTGGCCGGCCACGCGGATGGATCTCGACGCCGGCGACGAGTTGCTGCTCAATCTCTTTTTCGACAACATCGCCAGCGACGCCACCTCGAACCTCTACAAGAAGTTCGCCGACAGCAAGACCCGTACGATCGACATCGGCGCGAAGTCGGTCAGCAATCGCGTGAGCGCGGATGAGGGGCATCCGGTGTCGATTCTCTTCGGCGACGTCACCGCCACGAATCTGAGCGGCGAACGGCTGGCCGAGGTGCGCGGGGTCGTCACGGCGGAGATCGCTCGCATCGCCGCGCTGCCGGACGGCTCGCCGGAGCTCGAGGAATTCAACAAACGGATCGCCGGCCGCGTCGTGGAGCTGCATCGCGATCTCTCCAAGTTCGTCAACTCGCCGCCGCTCTTCGGCTTCCGCAACACCGGCTCCGCCTGGATGGATCAGTTGCTGGCGCTGGAGAAAACAGGCACGTTCCGGAAGTCGCTGACGATGAAACCGCAGCTCGCGCATGTGAACGAGCTGATCGCGTCGAAGAAAAACTTCTGGCGCGAGGCGCTGGCGAAGTGGCAGATCACCGGCGTTGAACCGTATGCCATCGCCGCGAAGCCGAGCCCGGAGCTGATCGCCCGCAATGACTCCGAGCGCGCCGCGCGCGCCAACGCCGAGGCACTGCGGCTGGCCAATCAGTACGGCGTGACGGATCCGCAGGAAGCAATCAAACGTTATCGCGCCGACTACGACGCCGAGACGGCGCGCATCGACATCGCGGCGAAGGCGGTCGCTCCGCCGAAATTCGTCGACGCGCCGCCGATGACCATCGACGACGGACTGACGTTCGCAATAACGAAGCTCGCCCACGACGTGCCGATGGTGGCTTCGACGTTCGAGAACATGACCAGCGCCACCACCGGCATCGCGTTGCGTCTCGACACGCTGCCGCCGGATGACTATCGCTATCTGGCACTGCTGCCGAACCTGTTGACGCGCGTCGGCGTGATCGAGAACGGCAAGCCGGTGTCGTTCGACGAGATGACAGAACGGCTGCGCAACGAGATCCTTTCGCTCAATGCCAGCTACAGCACGAATACACGCACCGGCCGCGCGGAGCTCGTGATCCGAGGAGCGGGCAACGATCTGGCGGAATCGAAGCGGGCCATCGAGTGGATGCGACTCGTGCTCGAGCATCCCGACTGGCGCGTCGAAAACCTTCCGCGCATCCGCGACGCCGTCGATCAATCGCTCAGCCAGTTGCGCAACACCATGCAGTCCGCCGAGGAGCAGTGGGTGAACAATCCGGCGGAGGCGTGGCGGAGGCAGGACAGCGCGCTGCTGATGGCCACCAACTCGTTCCTCACCCGCTCGCACAACGCCCTGCGTCTGCGCTGGATTCTGAAGGAAGCGCCGTCCGCGGACCGCGACGCCATCGCCGCTTGGCTGACGTCGATCATCCCCGCGGCGAAATCCACATCGCGCGCCGATCTCAAGGCATTCATCGCGGCGACGGTGAACGGCAAAGGGACGGCACCCGAGAGCCTGCAGGCCTACGCGGCCGCCTTCGCGCAGCTCTCGCCGGGGGCGAAGCCGATCGCCTCCGACGCTCTGCGCGATCTCGATCTCACGCTGGTCGAGATACCCGACGCGTGCCTCGCCGCCGACTGGGCGCAGCTCGTCACTGACATGCGCGACGACCTGGCCACGCCGCCTGCCGAGGTGCTGGCGCGCCTCGATCTCGTGCGGAAACACATCCTGCATGCCGGCAACGCCCGGATGTTCATGGCCGGCTCGTCCGCGACGCAGGCCTCGCTCGCCCCGCCGATCGCGGGCCTGATCGGCGGACTCGATCCGGCGCCGGTGTCGCGCGTGACGATCAAAGGTCAGAATGTGGTCGAGGCACGGCTGCGCCAGCGCGGCGCGATCACCGATCCGCCGCCGTTCGTCGGTCTGCTCGCTCCGAACATGAATGGCGGCGTGGTCATCACCTCGGTGGCCGGTCCGTCGTACGCCGATTTCGGCGATCGTGAGAAGCAGCTCGATTTCCTCGCCTCGCGCCTCTTCGCCGGCTATGGCGCGCACGGCATCTTCCTGAAAACGATCGGCGCCGGTCTCGCCTACAGCAACGGCTTGCGCGGCTCGATCGGCGCGGGGCGTGTCGGCTACTACGCCGAGCGGACGCCGGAGCTGCCGCAGACGATCCGCTTCGTCGTCGGCGAGCTGCGCGGAGGGGCACGCGATGCCTCGCTGGCCGACTACACCATCGCCCAGGTCTTCGCCGACCTTCGCGGCGCGCAGACGTACGAGTCGCGCGCCGAGGCGATGGCCGCCGACCTCGCGGACGGGCAGACGCCGGATGATGTGCGCAAGTTCCGCCAATCGATCCTCACACTCCGCAAGGACCCGAACCTCGGCAACCTCCTTTTCGACCGCAAGGATCGCGTCTACTCGGCCGTGCTGCCCGGTTACGACGGCGCGTCGTGGAAGCCGGCGCCGGACGGGATCTACTTCGTCATCGGACCGGAGAAGCAGCTCGACGCCTACGACCGGTATCTGCAGACGTTCGGCGGCGCGCTGGTGAAGTTGTACCCGAGGGATTTCTGGATGTGAGGGCGCGGCGCTTCGCGCGTTGTCGGTTGTCGGTTCTGTCCTCCGGAAAGGACGGTGGGAGCAGGATCTGAGTCTCTCGCAAACAACTCCAAGTCCCTACGTAGAGGGGCAGGGGTCTCTACGTAGAGGGACAGGGGTCTCTACGTAGAGGGACGAGGGTCTCTACGTAGAGGGGCGAGGGTCTCTACGTAGAGGGGCGAGGGTCTCTACGTAGAGGGACTGGGGTCTCTACGTAGAGGGACTGGGGTCTCTACGTAGAGGGACGGGGGTCTCTACGTAGAGGGGCAGGGGTCTCTACGGAGAGGGGCGGGGGTCTCTACGGAGAGGGACGGGGGTCTCTACCGAGAGGGACGGGGGTCTCTTTCGAGAGGGACGGGGGTCTCTTTCGAGAGAATCGAACCTCTATCGAGAGGCACAGCGCAGGCTTCGCCTGCAACCCAAGGCGATTGGACAGCCCTGGCCGGGATGCGCGCGAAGGCGCGCTCCACAATCCAGCCCCGCACTCGGCGTAGCGCGAGCGCGGGGTACGAGGTGTCTCCGATTTCCCGGCCGCGGAGGCGGCCGGGACAACAGCGCCCAATTTGCACCAGAAGCGCGATACGCCTACTCGTGTGGCGGCCGCCTCCGCGGCCGCACTTCGATTGCCACCGATACCCCGCGCTCGCGCTGCGCCGAGCGCGGGGCTGAATTGTGTGTGCGCGCCTCCGCGCGCAGCCCTTGTCGAAGTTTCCGCGGACGACTTGTCCGGCGACACAAATCGGTAATGAGTAGTACAGGGGGCTCTATCGAGGGAGTCGAAGTATCTATCGAGAGGAGCAGGGGGGGCACCCCCCAAGCTGCTAGCAAGGGGAAAGAGGTCCCTGGCGAGTGACTCGGGGCCTCTGGTAAGGGAAACAGCGTCTCCAGCAAAGGACTCCTGTGCGATACGATCCCTCCTGACCCATGTCCGACGACGGCACCAAAGTGCAGCGCTTCGACCTCCTCTCGAGCAGCGAGAGCGGTTTGAGCTACGTCCGCGAGAAGCGCGGCGGGACGATGCGGGTGCTGACCGAGAGCGAGCTGGCCGATTTCAACGATCCGCCGCCCTGTCCGCGGTGCGCGGAGCAGTTCGGCTGCGAACATTTCAACTGCGCCGGCGAGCCGATCCTCGGCGAGGACGACATCGAGGCCAGCGCGCCGCCGGAGTGGCTGGCCTTCGCCAAGGCCTGCGGCATCAGCCGGGAGGATCTCGACCGTCTCAAACTGATCGAACAGCATGAAGGGGAGTACCGCGTCGCCGCCGGCGCCGACATGCGGTCGCAGGAACTGGCGCTGCTGCTGAATGAAGAGCGGTAGAACAACGCAGTTGTCGGTTGTCGGTTGTCGGGAGGCCAAGACAACAACGCGCGATGATTCGCCGGCTCCCGATAACCGACAACCGACAACCGTCTCGTCCACCCACCTCTTCGGCCTGCTCCCCGCCGATCTTGCCGCACACCTTCGCGCGAACGGCGTAACCATTCGCGACGCCGAGGCGAGGCGGGTCATGGCGCATGTCATCGCGCATGGCCGCGACGGATTTCCAGAATCCCGGCCGGTTCCTCGCCTCGTCGAAGAGGCGGTCGAGCGATTCACGACCCGCGCACCGCTGGAAATCGTCGAACGCGCCACCGATCCGGGCGACGGCTTCGTGAAGTACCTCTTCCGGCTGCACGACGGTGCGCTCGCCGAGGCGGTACTGATTCCGCTGGAGGCAGCGGGAAAGTTCACGGTCTGCATCTCCAGCCAGGCCGGCTGCGCCATGGGATGCACCTTCTGCGCGACCGGCCGCCTCGGCCTGATCCGCAATCTCGAGCCGCGGGAGATCGTGGCGCAATGGATGGCCGTCCGCGATGAAGCTCCGGGCGTCGTCACCGGCGCACTCTTTCAGGGACAGGGCGAGCCGCTGCACAACTACGACGCGGTGATCCGCGCCGCGGAGATCCTGGCCCATCCGTGCGGAGGGCGTATCGCCGCAGGCAACATCACGATCTCGACGGTCGGCCTCGTCCCGCAGATTCTTCGCTTCGCGCGCGAGCAGCAGCCGTATCGCCTAATCGTCTCGCTGACCTCGGCCATCGACGAGCGGCGCCGCGCGCTGCTGCCATCCGCATCAGCCTGGCCCGTTCGCCAACTCGCCGAGGCTGTGAAGACGTATCAGCAGTCCGCCGGCGGACGGGCCACGATCGCCTGGGTGGTCCTCGGCGGGATCAACACCGGCGCCGATGAGGTGTCCGCATTGCGTGCTCTCTTCGACGGCGTGCCCCTGCGGCTGAATCTCATCGACGTCAACGACGCACGTCCCGACGGCTACCGCCGCGCCACCGATGCGGAGCTGTCCGCATTCCGCGATGAGCTCCGCACCCTCGGCGTTCCGATCGTCCGGCGCTACTCCGGAGGCGCCGCGCGCCACGCGGCCTGCGGGATGCTTGCGGGGATGCGGATTGCGGTTGCGGGGTAGCGGGGTTGCTGGGTTGCTGAGTTGCAGGGTTGCAGAGTTGTGAGGTCGACGTCTCGGGGTGTGAGTTTCAGGATCGCTCCTTGACCCGCAATCCAGCAACCCCGCAACCCAGCAACCTAGCAACCCAGCAACCTCCACCTACATCCCGCCCGAGTCGTCCGCGGACGGGCCGTAGATCGACGGCACCTTACCGCCCATCGGACGGATGTACGCGCTGAGCTGGCCGCGGTGATGGACCGCGTCCAGGAAGAAGCCCCAGAAGATATCGCCGACGGTGGCCTTCCATGCTTCCTGTCCACAGAAGAGGAAGCGTCCCTCGCCTTCCCACTTCGCGTCGTCCATCGAGCCGATGAGAGAACGAAGCCGTTCGGTATTCGCCTCATAGGCGGCGACGATCTCTTCCAGCGTCGCCGGCCGCGGCTTCGCTTCCCAGTTGATCGCGCCGCTCTCGTCGACCTCGGAGAGAACGCGCAGCTCCTCGGCCAATTGCCAGGCAAGATCGCCGGCACTGGGCGAGCGCTCATGCGGCTTGTAATCGAGCTTGTCCGCCGGCAACGCGCGCAGCACACGGACGAAGGCCGGCTGATCCGGCTCCCAACGCTGAAGATAAAACGTACGATTCGACATCGGTTCTGCTCCTCTTTCTTTCAGTCCTGAAGGTGTTGTGAGTCTATCCGTCCGGAGCGAAGCGGCCAAGAATTTCCGGCCGTATTGCACAGCCCCTGAGACAAGTGCCGTTCTGCATTCGGTGTTGTTCTCCTCAGAGTAGAGTCGCGATCCACTCCCGCAGCTCCCGATACAACGCCGCCAGCTCCTCCGCCTGATAGTTCGCGTTCAACCCGCTCGGATTCGGGAGTATCCAGATGCGCGCGTCGCCGATGCAGTCATCCTGCAATCCCATCTTCGCTTTCGGCCGTCCGAAGCCCGTTCGGTAGGCGCCGATGCCGACGATGGCGAGGACGCGCGGGCGATAGCGGCGGACTTTCGCCTCGAGGATTCGGGCGCCCTCGACGAGCTCCGCGGGCCTCAGCTCCGCGGCGGCGGCGGTTGCCCGGGCAACGACATTCGTGATCCCGCAGCCGTGCTGCAGCAACCGGCTCTGCTCCGATGGATGAAACAGGCGCGGAGTAAAGCCCGCCCTGTGAATCGTTGGCCAGAAACGGTTGCCCGGGCGCCCGAAGTGCTGCTGGACAGCGGCGGTGTAGAGGCCGGGGTTGATGCCGCAGAAGAGAACGTCGAGATCGCGGGTGATGACGTCGGGAAGCGTCGTGCCGGCAGCGGCGGCGAGATCGGCTTTGGTCGGCTTCATTCGATGCGCACGACCGCGTCAACGACTTTCGGGAAGCGCCTCAGGACCTCGGGATCGTGACCGGGGATGATGAAGCGCGGATCCTTGACGAGCGTCTTCATCTTGTCCTGCGCGGCAAGGTTCGACGCGGCATCGAACGTCTGCGCGATCGGCAGGTGCTTCTCGAGATTCTCGTAGAGGTACATGTTGTCCGAGGCCAGGACGATCGGGCCGGGCTTCCCGGTCACCGCGACATACTGCGATGCCCAGGTGTGCCGTCCGCCGGTGTAGACGCGGATGCCGGGAAGAATCTCGCGATCGCCGTCGACGAGGTGGAGGCGCCCTTCCGTGTTGGCGCGGAGGAGGAAGGCCATGTCTTCGAGCTCGATGCCGCCGTGTTTCCCGTCGGGCTGCCACGCCTCGCCCGTGTAGTAGCGGTACTCCTCTTTCTGTATCCAGATCTGCGCTTTCGGGAAGAGATCGGCGCCGCCGGCGTGGTCCCAATGCGCGTGCGTGAGGATCACATCGGTGACCTCCTCCGGCTTCACGCCGGCGCGGGCCACCGCCTCGTCCGGACGAATGAAGTCCGTCACCGTCCAGCTCTTGAAGAACTTCGGCCGGTAGAAGCCGGAGTCGACGACGACGTTGCGTCCTCCGCCGCGCACGAGCCACACCATCATGGCGATATCGATCTTGCGCGACTCATCGGCTCCCTTAATCAGACTGGCGACCGGAAAGCCCGGGATGGTCGCGTACCGGATCGCGTAGACGTCGTACTGCGGCGTCTGTGCGGCGGCGATGGAGGCGATGAGAACAAACGCGATGCTGACGATGATGCGGCGCATGGAGGGCATTGTAGGGCTTGTCATTCAAACGTCTCCAGCGCTTCAAAAATCGGGTGGTGGGTCAGTTTTCAAAACTGACCCACCACCGAAATCGCGACGAAGCCACGTCTGTCGCCGCGGAGCGGCGCAATCTACGTAGCCCACAGCGTGAGCTGTGGGGAATCGGTCGGACCAATCTCCAGCCGCGGAGCGGCGACATCTCGAAATGATCATTCCCACATATACCGCTCGTCGCATTCCATCCCATGTCTTTTCAGGAATGCACGCACCTCATCCTGGTAGCTGACGCGGCGGTGATGTTTCTCCTGATTCTGAATGTATCGGATCACGGCGTCCACGCCGGACCGGCTGACGCTGAAGCCCGAATAGCCTTTTTGCCAGGCGAACTTCGGACGGCCCTTACTCTCATGAACCCATCTCGACGAGTTCGATTTGATGGTCCGAACAAGATCAGACAGCGCAATAGTTGCAGGCATGTCAACGAGAATATGAACGTGGTCGGCGACTCCACCGATGGCAATCCTTCGGCCACCAACGTTCTCGATGATTCCGCCAATGTAGGCGAGGCATTCAGGCGCAAGGTCGCGATCGAAGTGGGGAAACCGGTCCTTGGTGCTGAAGATGATATGTGTGAATAGGGCTGTGAATCGGTGGCTCATCTGAATAATCTCCTTCTCCGTGTGGCGACATTCGAGATGCCGCCGCTCCGCGGCTCAACGTTTAGATCTGCTTTCCCACAGCTCACGCTGTGGGCTACGTAGATTGCGCCGCTCCGCGGCGGGTTCGCCGACGGAGTCGGTGAGAACGACCTTCACTTCTGCATCGCGATCCTCCCCTCCCGCACGGCCTTCTCCTCCTCGGGGGTCGCGCATTCGACGGTGAATGATCCGTGCTTCGGATCGACGGTGTCATTGAGCCTGGCCTGCCATTCCGCGGGATCGGCCGGTCCGTCGACGAGGATCAGCCATTCGAGGTGTGGCAGCGGGCGGTGGCGCAGGTCATTGCGCTCGATCGCCCCTTGGCCGTATTCGATATCGGTCCCTTCGACGGCGATGTAGCGGGCTTTCAGCAGTACGTCATCGTGCATGGCAATGGCCTCGGTCGCATGCAGCGCCAGCAGCAGAAGAATCGTAATCATCGTTTGATTGGTGCAACGGGAGTGAGAGCGCGGAGGATGCGCCCGTGTGGGAGGGATGGAAGGATAGCACACGTAGGTCGGACTGGAGAGCCCGACCTACGTGCGACGCACCTTTGCGCTAACTACCTATCATTAAACAACTCGATAAACTCGTAAATGTAGTTGCCGGTGCCGAGGGCGTCGGAGAACTCGTTGATGAAGACGCCGCGGTTGCAGGTGGTCAGTCCGCCCGTGCCCGGTGTGCCGGACGTTGACGCGCGATGCGACCAACTGCTCAGCGTCCCCACCGCGCCGCAGGTGGCGCGCTCGAAGTCGAATCCGGCGGAGGTGTCCATGGCCACCGTCGGGCCGTCGATCGTGGTGGTGCCGTTCTTCAGCGTGTAGGTCTCGCCGCCGTTGATCTGCGGCATCGTGTCGGCGGAATTGATATAGACGACATTGGCGCCGAGGGTCACGCGCCAGAAGGTCTGGAAGGCGGCCTTCGTGGCATTGCGGACCACGATGACGTAGCCCTTCGACGGGATCGTCGTTCCGGCCGGGATCGTATAGTTCAGCGTTGCATTGGCCTGGATCAGCGTCCAGCCGCCGATGTTGACCGGCACGCCGTTACTCACCGTGACGCCCACGGCGGCCGACGTCCCGACGTTGAGCGCGGCGTCGTACGCCTTCGATGTCAGCGAATGCGAGCCGTTGGTGGCCGTGGTCGTGTTCCAGCTCCAGGAGTACGGCGACGTCGTGTCGGTCGATTGCAGGATGCCGTCGAGGTAGAACTCGACCTTGGTCACCCCGACGTTGTCGGAGGCCGACGCGGTCACGGAGGTGGTGCCGCTGACGGTTGCGCCGGCGAGCGGTGCTGTGATCGACGTCGTCGGCGGGGTGATGTCTCCACCGCCGCCACCGGCGTCATCGATCGTGAAGCTGCGCGGCAGACCGGATGCAACGAGCTCGTTCGGACCCTGGTGGACCAGGCCGTCGGCGGAGACGGTGAAGATGCTGATGCCGTCGGTGGTGACTTTGATGTTGCCGACGCAGTAGCCGGAGTGGCTGGTGTTCGTCCCGGCCGGGTTTCCTTCCTCGGTCTGCAGCACGAACGCCGGCGGGGCCGTGGTACACCCGCTGGTTCCGAGGAGAACGCTGTCAACCACCTTGGTGCGCGGAAGATCCCAACCGCTCGTTTCGCCGTCGCCGACGCCGATGATGGCCACGGCCGGTTTGGCCATGTTGAAGTACGTCGGATTCGTGCTGCTCTCGCTGCCGTGATGGTTGACGTGCAGAAGATCGATGCCGCCGGCGCTGATCAGCGGATGCGCGCCGCCGGGAGAGATGGCGGTGATGACCGAAGTCTCCACGTCGAGCTGCAACGTGCCGCGGCCGGTACACGCGTCAGGGCCACCGCCAAGGTCGCTGGCCCAGAGGTAGTCGAAGCCGCCGTACTTGATGAGCAGAGCGATCGAGCGGTCGTTCTCGTCGGTCACGGCTACCGAAGCGCCGCCGATGATCGAGCCGTTGCGGGCCACGCAGGTCATCGTGGCACCGTTGCCGAGATCGATGACCGTGCCGACCGGCATGGCGATCGGAACACCGGCGGTCGTACCGGCCGCGGCGGCGTTCCATTGATCGACGCACGACGAGGCGTACGACGATCCGTTGTAGTACTGCTTGATGTGGACGTTGTAGCCGGCGCTGATGACCTCATCGAGACCGCCGACGTGGTCGCAATGCTGATGGCCGCCGATGATGTAATCGAGGCCGTTGGCCGGCTGCACACCGATCGATTTCAGATACGGGACGACGTACGACGTACCTTTGCCGGTGTTGCCGGCTTCCAGCAGCACGGTGATGCCAGTAGGACCTTTGACGAGGACGGAGCCACCCCATCCGACATCGATGTAGTGGATCTCGAGGTTCTGCGCGGCTAACGGGAGAGCGACGAGGGCGACAAGGAACAGGCAGACCGGGATCAGGGACCGGAAAAGTCTCATCTTTTCTCCTCTTTCTGTTTGTGACGTTTGGGGAGGGTGTTGCTACGCAGGCTCGTGCGGGAGTGACCGGGTTACCGCCTCGCCTACTTCTTGATCGTTTTCGCCAAGTATGCACGAATATGATCGTGCGTCTCTTGTGCGGCCCACACCGCGTCGATTTCGTCAGCCGAGGCGACGGCGATGTGGGATGCATCGCGGAGGTACGGCTCGCGGAGCTGGCGCTTGGTCAGCCGGAAGGCATCCAGTGGAATCGAGGCCAGCGCCTGGGCGGCGGCGTGCGCGCGGTCGAGGAGGTCGCCCGCGGCCGGAGTCTCGTCGATGATCCCGATGCCTCTCGCGGCCTCGGCGTCGATCGTCCGTCCGAAATAGATCATCGGCTGCAGATGCTGGCTGGGCATGGCAAAGCGGACGATGGCGAGGGCCATGGCCGGAAACGGAACTCCGACCAGCATCTCCGGCACACCGATGCGCCCTCCGCTCATGAGCCGGTGATCGCAGGCGAAGGCAAGGATGGCCCCGCCGGCGATGGCGTGACCGTTCACCGCGGCCACCACCGGCTTCGAGAAAACGAAGACGCCGCGCAAGGCCGAGTCAAGTGCTTCGACGAAGTCCTGAATGTACTCGCCGCCCGTGTTGACCATGCGCGGCAGATCGACTCCCGCGGAGAATGTCGAGCCGGTCCCGGTAAGGATCACGGCGCCGACGCGATCGTCAGCGGCCGCTTCTTCGAATGCGCGCTGCATGGCCAGACAGAGCTCCAGATCGAGAGCACTCACTTTCCCATGAGCCATGCGGATGGTGAGAATGCCGTCGGTGAGGTCTTGTTCAAGCATGAAGGAATGATACGGGGTTGCGGGGGTTCAGGGTTGCTGGCGTGATTAGCACCGAGCAACTCAGCAACCTTGCAACCTACACCCCGCAACCGCGAGACCGCGAAGTTACTCCACAACGGCCGGCCCCGACATCCGTCCCTGCTCGATGGCGCGAAGGCGCGCGATGCGCTGGCCGGGGTCGACGCTCTCCATATCGCGATATCGCCGGACGGCGCTCGATGCCGGCGATGCCTTCCCCGGCTGTGGTGGATGCTCGAGGTGCAGTATCGGCATGTATCCGAATCGATACATGCCGCCGGCAAACGCCGCGCGATCGATGAAGTCGTTGTCTTCGCCGCCCCAGCCGACGTAGGACTCGTCGAACCCGCCGATGGCGTCATAGGCATCACGCCGGGCCACGATGCTGATTCCGCCATCGAGGTTCTGAACGATCAACGCAGGTACCCCCTGGGGCGCCGCGCCCGTAGCGAAGACGCGCGCCGAGGAATCGGCGTCGAGGTAAAAGATGAAGCGCTTCAGATCGACGAACGAATACCCCTCCTCCACGCGCTGCACCGCCTCGTACGCGTAACGCTCGGGGATAAGCACGTCGTTGTCGTGCAATACCAGAATGTCGCTTTGCGCCTGACCGGCCGCGATGTTGAACGCCCAGGAGCGGCAGTACGGAAGATCAGGGCGAGGGAGCGGTGTGTGAACGTAGCGAACCCACGGTGGCAGGTGTCTCTCGACCTCGGGCGCCACCGACTGCTCGACGACGACGCATTCGAAGGCAACTCCGGTCTGCCCGGCGATGCTGCGCAGCGCTGCCAGAAGATGCGGCAGCCGGCCGATGCCGCGGTGGCCGATGAGAAAGGAGATGCGCGGAGGGCCGTTCATCGGCGCCGGTACGTCTCGCATGGTGATGGGCCAGCGGTCCAGCGATCTCCGCATCAAACGCGCCGCCGTCGACGGAAAGACCTTGCCGATGTGAAGATCGGAGGCAAAACGCCAGTGGCATTGCACCCCGCGCTCGTTCATCGAGATCGTCTCGCGGCGGTTGCGGATCTGCAGCCACGGCTCGGGCCGGTCATTCCGGGCTCCGATGCCGCGCATGCGCAACTCGAACGGCACCCAGTCATACACCAGGGCGCCGAGCAGGTGCCGGAGGCTGACCTTCACGGCGCCGATTCTAACTTGCAGTCAGTGCCGTCACGGTGACCCTGCTTCCCGAGGCGGGCAGCGATTGTCCGATGGCTCGCCGCAGCCGGCTCTCCCGCCTAGCCCTCGCCTAGCCCTCATTTCTCACACTCTCACTTAGATCGTCGGCACCCTGTACCTCGTCGAGAGCCCTTCTCCCCCAGCGCTTTTCAGCTGGGGGAGAAGGTGACAGGCGGATGAGGGGGCGCTTACGCGTACGTCATTCGCGCGCCTTCAAGTGGTCTCGGACCAGCGTCGGTAAATCGCGCCTATTGCTTATACGCCCCCCTCATCCGCCTTCGGCACCTTCTCCCCCCGCAAGAAACCGCGGGGGGAGAAGGACTCTCGACGAAGGGAGTGGCAAGGCTGTCGAGGGAATCATTCAAGTGAGCGTGTGAGAAATGCGGTCTAGCGGCGATCGGCAACGGAGCTCGCCGTGCGAGCGGCCGCCGGAACGTTTCCATCGGCAGGTTCGGGGTTCATCAGCAGCGCTCCCGCTTTCGCCCACACGAGGCAATAGCTGAGGAACAGCGGCAGGCGAAGAACGGTGAGCCCGGCCGGAGTGGCGAGCACGCTGGCCCGGCTGAAATTCGCTTCCGGAAGAAGGTGAACAAGCAGCGCCCCATGGGACGGCAGCAGCAGATACTCGACAAGGTACGTAACGACCGCGATCGCGCCCCACACCATCAGAATGCGGCGCCAGGGAATGTCGAACGACGTGGCGGTCAGGACGAGGAGCGGTAGGAACCAGGCGATGTATTGCGGGCCGTAACCTGGACCGAGAACGATGATGCCCATCAGCAGGAACGCGCCGAGGAGTATGACCCGGCGGGAATCGTTCGATTCACGCGTTGCCGCCCGAGCGGATGCCAGCAGGACGATCACGCCGAGAAAAAGAAGCAGAGTTGCCCGCACGATCCTGGCCGGCCCAGGCCGCACGGTTGCGGCGAGGATTCCGCTCACGCCGAAGGCTCCCCCGAATGATCGATATTGAATGACGTGCTGGTAGACCGCGTGCGGAGCAAGCACGAAGATGACGCTCATGCCGAGGGCGGCCGGGCCGATGAACAGCAGCGCGCCGAGAATGCGCGTGCGATGGTCAACCTTGGTCCAGCCGGCTGCCAACAGTGGGACGAGAATCATCGGAATGGTCTTCGCCAGGATTCCTATTCCGAGTGCGAGCGCGGCAAACAGCCAGTCGACGGGTTGCTTCAAGACGCCAAATCGAAGGAGGGCGGTGACGGCGAGCACGATCGCCAGTGCCACGATGGTGTCGAAGTTAGCGTGCTGGCAAACGAGCAGAATGGAGATCGGGTTGAGCGCAAGCCCGGCCAGCACGATCGATCGCGCCTTCGCCAACTCCATGAAGACCGCCAGCCGGTGGGCCAAGATCACGACGGCGACGTCAGACGTGATCAGAACGAGCCGCAGCAGTGTTTTGAACGGAATCTGCAGTACCGCCGCCGATTTGTCGATGATCGCAATGAGCTGCAGCCAGAGGGGCGGCCAGTTCAGAAACGTCGTCGTCTCATAGGGATTCCGCCCGGCGTGCAGTTCCCCGGCCACGATCTGCCACGAATGGAGATCCGCCGATTCGACTCCTGGCGGAAGCAATTGAAGGACGATCAGGCGGACCGCGGCCGCGATCAGAGCGACGATGGCAGTGTCAAGCCAGAACTTGTGCCTGCCGCCATGCATTCGCCGGGCGATTGTACCTTCGCCGGACAGCGTTGCGATTTATCCTTGCCATGTGGCTCAGTCCCCGCTGGTGACGACAATCATCCCGGTCTTCAACCGGCCAGCCTTGCTTGTCGAAGCGGTCGAGAGCGTCCTCGCCCAGACGCATCGGCCGATCGAGATCATCATCGTCGACGACGGCTCGACGGACGACACCCCGTCCGTTGCCGACAGGCTGGCCGGGCAGCACAATGGGATCGTGCGCGTCATCCACACCGCGAACGGTGGCCCGGGACACGCGCGCGAAGCAGGCCGCCTGGCCGCCCGCGGTGACTATATCCAGCATCTCGACAGCGACGATCTTCTTTTGCCAGGCAAATTCGCGATGCAGGTCGCGGCGCTGGAAGCCTTGCCGGACCGCGGCGCTGCCTATGGTTGGACGCGGTTTCGCCACCATGACGGCCGGGTGGAGCCACGCCCGTGGAAGCGCTCCGGAGAGCAAATCGAAATGATGTTTCCATCGATGCTCACGATGCGCTGGTGGGACACGCCGACCCCGTTGTATCGCGCGACGCTCATCGCGGCAGCAGGTCCCTGGACCGATCTGCGCATCGAGGAAGATTGGGAGTACGACTGCCGTCTTGCCGCCGGCGGAGCTGGCCTGGCCTACTGTGCCGACTGGGTTTGCGAGGTGCGCGAGCACGCGCCGGTGTACGCGACACAGAACACGATGCGTGATCGCGCGCGCGCGCATGAGATGGTGCTCGGGCATGCGCGCCGCGCCGGCCTCGACCCCGCC
>Ga0137393_10000240_pt1 | contig 32405 bp, 29 predicted proteins | sample 15con2h34BmetaG_FD_101396 | JGI IMG/M metagenome (GOLD analysis project Ga0137393, IMG submission 101396) | Vadose zone soil microbial communities from Angelo Coast Range Reserve, California, USA - 15con2h3.4B metaG | ecosystem: Environmental > Terrestrial > Soil > Vadose zone > Saprolite...
CAGCCGAGGATCCAGCGGAGCGAAGGCGCAGGGGGGATCCCAGCACGCTTTGCGGCTGACGTCGACGATTTCCCCGCTCGCGATGCGGACCTTCTCGACATCCCCGTTGTGACGCGCGGGGGGAAACTCGTTCTGCCAGACGAAAAACAGCGATCCTCCGATGTACGCGCCGGCTGCCACCGCCAGCGCGCCCGCCGCCGCGGCCACCCGCAGTCTTCCCCTGAGCGCCGGCTGCCACGCCGACGCTGCCGCCAGAGCGAGCATGCCCGCAAATCCCCACAGCAGCGGCCCGGCGAACCTCGTGTCCGGGGCCAGGCCCCACCACATCGCGATGCCGCCGGCCAGCGGGGCGAGCGCGGCGAGGAGCGATCGCAGCGGACGCCGTCCGGCGAGGAGAGCGGCGCCCATCGTCACCGCGCCGGCGACGGCCAGCGCGGCGGGCAGCAGGAAAGCGCGGTTGTTCAGCCACTCTCGCTGGAACCACCTGGCCATCCAGCCCTTCTCCACCACCTCCGTGTCGAAATGGCCGGGCCAGCGCGCGAACGCATGGACCCAGTCGTACATGGCCACGACGACCGTCCGATCCATCCGCCAGGGCACGTCGACTCCGGCGAAGGGGGACGGGTAGAGGGGGTATCCGCTGAGGACCACGCTATGCGCCATCCATGGCGCCACGATGAGGAGCGCGGCCGAGACCCCGAAGAGAAGCATCCGGCGTAGCTCGGGGGCGCGGGGCCGCTGGGAAACCATCCAGTGAATCGCTGCGAATGCCGCCACCGGGAGCGCAACGCACACCAGCGATTGCTTGAGAATCACCGCTCCCGCGCAGGCCGTCAGCACGGCGGCGAGGCGACGCGCTCCCATGGAGGCTCCTTCGAGGACGGGGCGCAGTCCCGCCAGGAGCAGAGCGGTTCCAAACATGTGCACGGCAAGGTCGGCGGCGGGGCTGGAGAGCTCGGTCGAGTCGCTGAAGTCGAGGGCCGGCCCGAGGAGGAACGCCGCCAGGAAGTCGGCGGCGGTCGGCTTGGTCCGCGGATTGAGGAGCCGGAAGAGGCCGCTCGCGCAGGCTGCGACCACGGCCAGGAGGAGCAGTCCGTTGGCGACGTGGTGACCCTGGGAAGCGAGTGGGCCGACGCCGAACGCCGGCACCAGCAGATGGAAGGCATTGTTGAACGCGAGGGACGGATTGAGATTGCCGAGCCCGGGAACGGCGGGGTAGAGCGCGTACCATCGCACCGTCTGCGTGTAATAAAGGCCGTCGTCGGGAAATGAGAGCGGCAGCGCAGCGCGCGCCGCCAACCGGAAAGCAAAGGCCGCGAGGAAAAACGCGAGGACCCAACGCTCCCGGAGGCGGACGGCGAACGTTCCTTTGCGGCGTCGCAGCTCGAGCAGCAGCCCGGCGGCAGCGATGGGCCCGAGCACGGCCCATACCCAGCCATCGATGGGAAAAAAAAGGTGCCACGCGACCAGGATGGCGCAAGTGGCCGTGATGCCGAGCCAGAACGCGAGCGAAGACTCGAGCAGCTCGGGCGGCCCCGGAAGGACCCGCGCCACGGCAAAACCGATCCCGTAGAGCGACGGCAGGAGAAGAGCCCAGGACAAGAAGATCTGCAGGGGCGCCGGCACAAGGGTCATCGGACGTCGCAGTTAAAAGCGGCCAGCCTGGCCGAGGCATTCTCGGCGGCCTGCGGCCCGGCGGAGCGCGCGTACCTCGCCCATGATCGGCAGGTGCGGTCGCCAACGGCCGCCGACGCGAACCCAAAAACGGTCCGGCGATCCGCGATCATCTCCAGCGATCCACGGTCATCCGGCGAGTATAGGTGCTGTGGCATCGATGAATGGCTGGAAAAACCGGCCGCGGCCGCCTTCAACGCCGATTGCCGCTCACCACGAAGTAGCTCCAGACCGATCGCCGCAGTATCCGCGCCGCGCCCTCGATCGCGCGCAACCCGGCGCGGACCGGGCGGAAGCGCGCGAGGTCGGGAAGGCCGAAGCGGTACAAAGCAGCAAGGCAACATCGACCCCGCTCGCTGGTTGGTTGTGGCAAATTGCCGGAATGAAGTGGCCACGCATCACTGTCGTCACGCCCTCGTTCAACCAGGCGCTATTTCTGGAGCGCACGCTGGCCTCGGTGCTCTCGCAGGGCTACCCGGACCTCGAGTACCTGGTGCTCGATGGCGGCTCGACCGACGGCAGCGTCGAGATCGTGAAACGCTACGCGGACCGGCTCGCCTACTGGCGGAGCGAGCGCGACCGCGGGCAGGCGGCGGCGCTCCGCGAGGGCTTCGCCCGCTCGACGGGCGAGGTGCTCTGCTGGATCAACTCCGACGACACCTTCGCTTCCGGCGCGCTCGAGCGAGTAGGCAGAGTCTTCGCCCGGCGCCCCGAGGTCGATTTGATCCACGGCGGCCTGCGGATCGTCGACGAAGAGGACAAGCGTCTCTTCACGCAGTGGGCGGCCATCGACATGGGCACCCTCGTCTACGAGAGCGCCTTCACCTCCCAGCCCTCTTCATTCTGGCGGCGGACCATCTACGAGAAGGCGGGCGGCATCGACGAGAGCTACCGCTTCGCGATGGATTACGACCTCCTCATCCGCATGCTGCTCGCGGGGGCGCGGCCGCTGAAGATCCGGCGGGTGCTGGCGAGCTACCGTGTCCATCCGGGGACGAAGTCGTCCACCCTGCAGCGGATCGGCGCGGAGGAGGTGGCGCGGACCATCGCGCGGCACGGGCTTGCGCACGGGTCCAATCGCGTCCGCATGTTGCGCAAGTATGCGTACCGGGCGCTTCGGTTTGTCCGCGATCCGCTCTCGTTGCTCTCGGCGATCGAGTCCCGCCTGCGCGGGCACGGGCCAGAGCTTCTCACCGACTATCCTTCGGCGCCGCCGTGACCGCGCTCGGGCACCCCGAAGCAGGTGCTGCACGGATTCATGCCGCTCCAGTTCCACCGACCAGCGAGCGGTAGATCCCGTCGAGCTGCCTGCCGACGATCTCCCAGGTGTACTTGCGCAGCACCAACGCCCGGCCGCGCTCGCCCATCTCGGGCCTGACCTGCCGCAGCGCGCGCGCCAGATCGGCGGCATCGCCACTTCGAAAGAGCACTCCGCATCCGTCCTGTCTCGCGATCGACGCTGGTCCTGGCACGTCGGAGGAAACCACAGGCTTTCCACAAGCCATTGCTTCCAGCAGGACCATCCCGAACGCCTCCTGATCCGAGGTCAGCGCGAGGCAGTCGCTGGCCGCGAGGCAGGACGCAACCTCGTCGTGCGCCACCGCTCCCGCGAAGTGGACGCGACCCTCGACCCGCAGCTCGCGGGCAAGCGCCTGCGCCTGGCCCAACAGCGGTCCCCCGCCGACGATCAGGAGCCGCATCTTCGGCAATTCGGCCAGGGCCCGCATCGCCAGATCGATGCGCTTGGACGGGTGCGCGCGGTCGAGCGCCGCCACCACCGCCACCACGAAAGCGTCGGGCGGAATGCCCAGCCGCCCGCGCACGCTGTCGGGGAGGCCGGGGCGGAAAGCCTCGGCGTCGACGCCGTTGGGAACCTCGACGATCTGCTGCCCGCGGCGCCGCGCCGCCTGCAGCGCGGGGAGCCCTTCCGCGAATCCCTCCGACACCACGCAGATCACGTCGGCGCCGCGCAGCAGGAGCGGCGTCGAGAGCCGATCGTAAGCGCCCAGCAGCATGCCCTTGAAGCCGCCGAAGATGCGCAGATCGTTGTGCAGCGTGACCACCAGGGGCGTCCGCCCCGCCAGCGAGCGCAAGAGCGCCAACTCGCCGCCGGGGAAAGGCAGGTGGAGGTGGATGAGATCGAAAGTTCCCAGCGTGAGGAGCCCCGGCAGGAGGGGCGCCTTGCCGATTTGGAGCAGCGGCCGCAGCCGGTGCACCGCGACGCCGGGAGGGTCGACCGGCGGGCCCGGCGCCCTGGCCGTGAAGACGTGCACCTCGTGTCCCAGCATCGCCAGAGCGCGCGCGGTGTGGAAGGTGACGTTTCCGACCCCCGCGTAGTAGGGCGGAAAGGAGTGAGTGACCTGCGCGATCCGCATCGAAGCTCCCGTGCTATCCAGACTACGCGCGCAGCCGCGCCCAGACGCGCTCGTGCAGGCGCGAGTCCCGCAGGTAGCGCGACCATCCCGAAGGCCCGAGGCGCAGGAACCGCGGGGGCAGTGAGGCTACAGCAGCGCCCCTTCCGCGCCAGGCCTGGGCGAGCGCGACGTTGATGGCGACGGAGAAGTCCGCTGCCGCACGAACGCGCACGGCGTGGCGGGTGGACGCGCCGGCGGCCCATGGCGGGAAGTGGCGGGCGAGGACTTTACGGTGTTGCTCGCGAAGATCTTCGGCCGTGTGCTCGCGCGACAGGGTCTGCGAGTCGCGATGGATGCGGAACGCGGTCAACGGCGCCGCGAGAGATCGAACCGGCCCGCGCGCTCCGAGCCGCAGCCAGAGGTCCCAGTCCGCGAGGTACCAGAGCGTTTCGTCGAGCCCGTCGGGCAGCGCAGACGCGCGCGGAAAGACCGGCGACGGACAGGCGAGGAAGTTCTGCACCAGGAGACGCTCGATGAACGCGGCCGGCGCGACGGTACCCGCCGGCAGCGGCGTGCGCCAATGCCCGAGCTTCCTTCCACCCGATCCGATGAACAGCGCCGGGTGCACCAGCAGCGAAAAGGGGAGCGCGTCGCGGATGGCGGCCGCGCGCCCGGGCAGCCAGAGGTCGTCCTGGTGGAGCAGGCAGACGTACTCTCCTTGCGCGGCTTGCAGCGCGACGTTGGTGCCGGTGACCCAGTTGCCGACCCTCGCGCTCTGCACGACGCGCAGGGCGAGGCGGCCCTGGTACCGGCGCACCAGATCCAGGGTGCCGTCGGTCGAGCCGTCGTCAGCGATCACCAGCTCGATGCCCGCGTCGCCTTGTTCGACGATGCTGTCGAGCGCCGCAGCGACGTAGCGCGTGCCATTGAAGGTGGGCATCAACACCGACAGCCAGGGCAACCCGCCGGGTATGGACCGCGGCACGACGGTCAATCCGGTTCGGCCAGGCTGCGCAGGTAATCGACGCGGTCCTCGACCAGGCCCAGCGTGTAGTCGACCACCTTGGTGACGGACAGGACCACCGCGCAGGAGACGCAGACCGACATGGCGAGGAACCGGGACCAGTGCTCGAAGACGGCCCCATAGCGAATCCGCTGGACGAAACTCGAGGCCACCAACGCGCCGCCGATGGCGAACAGACCCAAGGTCGTGACCCAGAACCAGCGGCTGGAAAAGAAGGCCCGGAGCACCCTCTGGGTGGCCGAGGATTCGGCTTTGACCTGCAGGACGATGTTGACGATTCGCTTGGACAGATAGCTCGCGCAGAACAGGCAGCAGGCAGAGGTGGAGAGCAGGTCGACCACCACGAATCGGTACACCATGAAGTCCGTCACCTGGCGATGGCCGAGGTAGAAGGCGATCGGAGATGCGGCGAGCGCCGCCGCGGCCGCGACGCAGAGCAATCCAACGAAGGTGAGCGGACGCGAGGGCCGGTAGAGAAAAGCGGCCTCGATGATGACGCGCAAAAAACGCAGGCCATCCCGGATCACCCGCAGTTTCGATTGGCCCTCCCGCTCGTGGTAGGGCATGTCGACTTCGGCGATCTTCAGATCGGACGACAGCAGCGCGCGCGCGCTCATGGCCGGAGTGAAGTGCATCCCGTCCGGGAGCGGCATGATCTTGCGCAGGCTCGAGGCGCGAACGACCCTCATGCCGCTCGCCGTGTCGCGCACTCTCTTCGACGAGAAGAAGCTGAGCAGCAGCGCGAAGATCACGTTTCCCGCCCGGCGCAAGAGCGGCATCTTGCTCTCGGAGGTCAGCCGGCAGCCGAGCGTGATGTCGGCCCGCTCGCGCTCGATCAGCGCGCACAGGTTCGCGAAGAACTGCGGATCGCAAGTGCCGTCGGCGTCGAGAAACGCGAGCAGGCCGGCGTCGGAGCCGCGCCAGCCCTCCTTGATGGCTGCGCCGTAGCCGCGGTTCTTCTCCCAGGCGATGAGCTTGATGCGACCCTCGTACGACCGGGCCCGATCCACCGTGCGATCGCTCGAACCGTCGCTGACCACGGTGATCTCCACCGCCCGGACCGGCGAGTTCCCGATGATGTGGTCCTTCGCCGCGAGCGACCGCTCGATGATGCTGGCGATGCTCTCCTCTTCGTTGTGGGCGGGAATCACGATCAGCAGTTTCAGCGGCAGGGCGCCGATGGAAGGTACGCTGGCGACGTTCTCGGGAGGAGCGCGGACGCGAGCGGTCATGGACGTTCCTCCTCTGAGCCACGCGGCGTGCCGGGCCTGCCTGATGATTACCATGGCGATCAGCGCGCGTTGCACTGGAGAGCCGCCATGACGCGCGCCCCTTTCTCGTCCGCTCCCGGCGCGCCGGTGCGAGAGTACCGCGCCCAGGAAGCGCACGCGCCTGCGCGGTCGCCGAGCTCCTGCTGCGTCAGGGCGAGACTCGCGAGCGACGGGGCGGAGTCGGGATCCACCTCGACCGCGCGCTGGAAGTGCGCCAGCGCCCCCGCCGGGTCATGCCGCAGCAGTTCCACCTGACCCAGGGTGTGGTGCGCGGGCGCATAGCGCGGCCAGCCTTCGGCGGCTCGCGACGCAAGCACCCAGGCCTTCTCCAGCTCGCCCGTCTGGAGCCAGGCGATGGCGAGGTTCGTCAGCACCGGCGCGCTCGGGTGACGGGCCGCGAGCTTCTCCAACCTGGCTATCGCCTCTGGATACCGGCGCAGCCCGAGCAGCGCCCCGGCGATGTTCTGCTCCAGCTCGTCGAGGAGGACGCCACGATCTCCCTCGGCGGCGAGGCGTTCCGCCACCTGCAGTTCGGCGAGTGCGCGGTCCGGGACCGTTTGCTCCAGCGCGAAGCCCAGGTTCATGTGCCCGCGCGCCTTTGCGGGCGACTTCGCCACTACGTCGGTCCACATCGCCACCGCGCTCTCCCAGACAGCGTTACGGCGTTCGAGCGCGACGCCGAGCGCGACGCAAGCGGCGAGCGCCACCGCCGATGCGGCGAAGAGACCGCGGCGCCCGAAGCGATGCGCGAGATGCACGGCTTCTGCCGCCGCTGCGAAAGAAAGGCCGAAATTTGCGAGGTAGGTGCGGTGCTCCGCGATGACGTCGGGCAGCGGAACGAAGCTGGACGTCGGAGCGAGGACGATGAAGAACCAGAAAATTCCGAACGCGACCATGCGCGCGGCCGGCTGCCCCCCGCCGTCGCCCCGGCGCCACAACCAGACGGCGAGGAGGACCAGCGCCGCCACGGCGGCGAAAGCGAGCGCTGTCGAAGGTTCCAGCAGGGATTCGCTCGGCGCAAAGTCCCAGTCGACGTTCTGCCCCGCGGGCCAGAGGAACAGCCGCAGATAGGTCAAGACCACGCGCGGCTGGGTGAGGAAGTACCTGAGCGGCGACATCGTCGGGACGTCGAAGCCACCCTCGGGGTTCCCGCGCAGCGGGCCCGTCAGAAGCTGCGTCGCGAAGACCGCTGCCATCACCCAGAGGGGCAACGTCCGCGCGGCACGCCGGATGGCGCTGCCGGAGTCGGGCGGCGGAAACGCGAGCGTGCAGAGGACGAGCAGGGCCGGGAAGGTGACCGCCACGGGCTTTGCGCTCCAGGCGAGCGCGAAGGCGATCAGCGCGCCGGCAGCCGCGGCGCCCCGGCGAAAGGCCGGTCCCTTTTCCTCGGCGGTCAAGGCGAGCAGGAGGCCGAGCAGGTAGAAGAGCGAGGCGAGCACTTCCGCGCGTTGGTAGATGTACGAGACCGCTTCGGTTTGCATCGGGTGCAAGCCGAAGAGCGCCGCCGCCAGCCAGGCGGTGGCGAACGGCGCCGGCCAATCGATGCGCCGCAGGAGCAGAAGCGCGAGCGCCAGCGCCACCACCACCGCCCCAAGGTGCAGCGCGAGATTGACCAGATGATACGGCCGCACCGCCATCCCGTTGACTCTGTAGTTGAGCGCCAGGGTCAAGTCGTCGAGCGCGTGGATCCGCATCAGCATTCCCGGTTCCAGGAACAGGCGCGGGTTTTTGACCAGCTCGTTCTGTTCGATGCCGCGCAGGTCGTCGAACTGCAGCTCGCCATCGAGGGCGCGGGCGTAGCCGGCGTAGATCGCCGCGAGCAGCACGACGACGAGGAGCGTCCGCCCGCCGCGCGGCCCGGCTTTCGGAAGACCCGCTGGTACGTTGCTCACGGTCGGATCCTTGCCTTCGAGTCGAGGCGCCTCATTTGCGGTGCAGCATCTGCTTGCGGAAGTAGTCGTATCCCGCGAGTTGCCCGGCAGCGCAGCGCGCGACCGCTGAGCTGTCCGAGCCGACGGGCAGGAAGCGGTAGCGGTAGCTGGCGAGCCGGACGTCAACTTCCTGGTAGAGGATGTCCTGACCGAAGTTGCCCCACCGGTCGTCCGGCATCAGGTCGATGGTCAGGCCGGCGTGGCCCGACGGTAGCAGCATGTTGGAGCCGTGCACGCCGATCACCAGCCGGCTCTCGGAATAGACCTGGCAGCTGCGGCGCTCCGCCTCTTCGTCGAAGCGGGCGACGCGCCGATCTTCGATCCACTCCGGAAACCGCGTCGTCCTTCCCAGCCCGGCGACGGTGAAGAGTGCATCGGGGAACTTCCGGCGCAGCAGCGCGAAGAGCCGCCGGACCTTCCGGTTCTGCCAAGCGAGCAGGAGTCGCCGAGAGCCGCCGAACATGTGCAGGAGGTTGCTCCCTCGGGGGCCGCTGGACCAGGTGCGGTCCTCCCGCCAGACGAAGCTGATGCGAAAGCGCGCAGCTTTGAAGTCATGCCTGGGCACGCCCGTGAAACGGCTGACTTCGAAGTCCGCGGGATGCGACCAGGCCGGGCTGACGTGCACTTCTTCGAACCGGGCGCACTCCACCTGGATCAGCCGATCGAGGCGGGGCCGGAAACTTTGCGCGCGCGAGAGGGGAAGATCTACCAGCCACAGCTCGGCGACGCCCGCCGGGACCATCCAGCGGAGAAAGCGCGGCAAAAGGAGGATGAGGCCGAGCTCCGCGTCTTTCTCGAGATGCCTTTGGGCGTTGAGCAGCTTGAGCAGCGAATGCCCATACAGGTAGTCGATGCAGTTCAGGATGACGACTTTGGCGCGCCGCTCACGCACCTCGATCTCCAGGCGGATCCCCGGGTCTTCCTCGGGGTTCAGCAGCGAGGTCAAAAAAGGCTTCCCTAGCCAGGCGCGAGGCAGCGCGCTTCCAAAAAGGAGGCCCTTCTTCCGATCGACCTGGTAGGGGAAGTCGATCGCCGCGCCCACCGTCAGGTCTCCTACGATCTCCGCCCCGCAACCCGGGCAGTGAGCGACGGCGCAGATGTGGATGCCCTGCCACAGCACCTGGTCGGGCACAAGCGCGCAGCCACAGTGCGGACAGGGTTCCCGGTAGTCGATGGCCGGCTTGATCTGGATCACGGCAATCCGGAGACGATCTTTCGAGAGATGGCCACGTAGTTCGCATATTGGAAGTTTTCCATCCACGGCTGGTAGGGACGGACATCGAGGCCGTCGCGCATCACCTTCGCGACGGCGAAACCGGCCCTCTCGAAGAGCAGATAGATCTCCCGCAAGCTGACGTGGGCATCGAGGTAGGTCCCGCCGTATTCGAACTGGACGAAGTCCATCCTCTCCCCGGAGAGATAGCTCCCCAGACCCTCGACGGCGGCTCGCTCGTGGCCCTCGACGTCGAGCTTGAGGAAATCGACGTGGTCGATGGCGCGCGTCTTGAGGTAATCCTCGAGGCGGATGGTCTCGATCGTCTCCGTGCCGCCAAGGTCGAGGCCCAGAGCTGCCAGGTCGCGTCGATGCAGCGAGGCCAGCGGGCTCCGCGCTGCGTCGGAGAAGATGGGAGCGGTCCCGTTGACGTTGGACGCGGCCTTCCGGTTGAGGATGACGCGCCCGTCCGTGGAGAGCCCGCGGCGCAGGGACTCGAAGCTTTCCTGCGCGGGCTCGAAAGCGTGGACCTCCAACTTCCCTTTTCCCTCCAGCAGTGAGGCCCCGTCGAGGAGCAGCCGGGTGTAGGCACCGACGTTCGCGCCCACGTCCAGCAGTACGAACTTCGCGCGGCCCGATTCTTTCAGGTACCGGAAGAGGGCCTCGAGGAAGCCCCGCTCCCCGTTTCTCTCGAAGTCAGCGTCGCCATTGTTCTCAAGGTTGGTGAAGAGGGCCAGTGCGAGGGAGACGAGTTTGCGCCTGACGATGCCGTGTCGCACGATCATGGGGAGACCGCACGGTCTAAAGGGACCATCCGCTCACTCCTTCGTGAACCAGAAGCAGCCGCAGCCCCAGGTCTGTGTCGCCACCAGCGCCGGCGGCGCGTTCTCCACCATTTCCCCTTCGTCGGGGATGAGGGTGAACTCCTTCAGCGTCAGGCGCTCGAACGAAGCGATGACCTGCTCGTAAGCGTAGATGCGGTGAGCGTTGAACATCAACCGCGGGCGACCCACGGGAACGACGAACAACAGGCTGCCGCCTACCGCCAGGACCCGGCTCAGCTCCCCGATGGCCTTGAGGTCACCTGTCGGATCGATGGGGTCGCCATACCGGCCGAGGCCCACGTGCTCGACGGTGTGCATGCAGGACAGCGACGCGACGCTGTCGCTCGGGAAGGGCAGCGCCAACAAGTCGCCCTTGCCGCAAGTCAGGCCGCTCAGCTTGAGGTCGGCCGGCCGGTAGTCGAGGAACAGCACCGGGACGAACGCGGAGAGCTGGGCGCAGAACTGAAGCGTGGAGCCGACGTCGACGTGGCGGGCGGGTCGGAGCTGCGCCACCTTCCGCGTGGCCCACGCCGGGTGGAAGACGTAGTGCCGTTCGAACGAGGTGGTGGCCGTATTTTCCTGCACAATGGGATAAAGGTTGATGGTGGAGAGCGCGAACCGTGCATCTCCCGCAGCTCGCGCGGCCGCCCGGAACTGGCGCCACTGGCGTACGAAGCCTGCGTATTCGCGCTGCCGCGTCAACCACTGCAGGGAGCGGCGGCCAAGGAACCTGGCCCCTCGCACCGCTACGGAGACGATCCCTGGCGTAGTTGGTTCCGGCATCACGAGGTCGTTCCCCTTCTATCGCGTTTCAGGATCCGTGAGGCGCTGCGACGGCCTCGCGAGCGATGGCCGCGTAGGTCTGCGCGAATTCCTTCCGCCGCGCGGGGAGCAGGTCGGCCACGCGCGCCATCGCGGCCGCATCGCCCGCATCGTCCGCCGTCCACGCCGCCCACATCGCCTCGGCGAGCTGCTCCGGCTGCCGCGGATCGAAGTACGTGGCGCGATCCGGCGCCTGCTCGCGGTGGACCGCGATGTCCGAAAGCAGCACGCGCTTGCCGAGCGACTTCGCCTCTTCCACAGTGGTGCTCCAGCCCTCGAAGAGGGAAGGGTTCAGCACCGCCACCGAGTGGCGGAGAAATCCGGCGAGGTCCGCGAAGGGGACGACTCCGAGAATGCGGTAGCTGTCCGCCACGCCCATTTCGTCGCGCTGTTGCAGGAAGCGCTCGAAATACCCCGGCGACCGGTAGTCGCTCGCGTCGCCGGTCGAAAGCACGAGGACCTCACGTCCGCTCTTGCGAAGCAGGGCGAGCGCGTCCAGCACCAGCCCGTGGTTCTTGTGGACCCAATATTGGTTCGGCAGGACGAAGAAGCGCCCGGTAAAGCCATACCTCGCCTGCAGCGCCTCGAGAGGCGTCCCGGCCACCGCCGCCGCGGACCCGTCGACGAAACGGAGAACGCGAAGTTTTTCCGCATGCCCAGGGAAGAACCGCTCGGCGTCCTTCCGCGCCGCATTGCTGCTCACGATCACGAGCGCCGCCTGGCGCAGAAATCTCGTGAAGGTTGCATCGCGCGCGGCGCGCTCGGAGGGCTGAAAGAAGTCGGGCAGCGTCCGATGCTGGAAATCGGAGATCCAGGCGATGGTCGGCGTGCGCGCGCGGGGGCCGAGGACCCCGAAGTGCGAGAGGACCTCGAGGCGGTGGTGTCTCAGGATTCGATCGAGGAGCGGGTCCCGGTGGAGCACGGCGGCGAGGCCGCGCAACACGAGCAGGTTGCGGATGCTCAGTGCGGCGCTCCGGGTGATCTCGACGCCGTCGAATCCTGCGGGCACGCGCGCGCCCGCCTCCGTCAAAAGGATAGGTTGCACGCCGCACTCCGGCGCCGCGGCCAGGGCCCCGAGGAGGTTGCGCAGGTAATTGGACCCGCCCAGCCACGCTTCGCCGGTGCGGGGATACACGAACCCGACGCGAATCATTGCCCGCCTCCGGCAAACCACGCGGCATATTCGTGGACACCGGCGCGCCAGGGGATCCGCGGGGCCCAGCCCCAGGAGAGCGCGAGGCGGTTGTCGGCGACGATCCGAAACGGATCGCCGGGACGTTGCTTCTGTGTGAAGGTCACCTGGCCCGCAAAGCCGAGTGCGCGGGCGAGTTCGGTGACGACCTCGCGAACCGTGGCCCCGACTCCGCATCCGCCGTTCACGATGGGGGAGGAGCGGGAAGCATGGCCCGCCGCTTTCAGGATAAGCCCCACGGCGTCCTCTACGTGAAGCCAGTCGCGCGTTTCTCCGCCCGTCCCCGAGAACGACGCCTCCCCCCGAGATAGACGGTTGCACGCTTCCCAGAGCAACTGCTTGCGCAATCCCGATCCGTACACCGAGAAGAACCGCAGCACCGCGGAGCGCACTCCGAAGGACTTGCCGTATTCCGCGCACCGTTGTTCCGCGAGGAGCTTGTGCACGGCATAAGGAGATTGTGGAGAGAGCGCGGCGTTCTCGGCGACGGCGCCGCTCTCGTGCGAGCCGTAGACGCTGCCGCTCGAGGGAAGCAAGACGGCCGCGTGGGGAGCGCGCAGCCGAACGTACTCGAGCACCGCCACGGTGGACTCGACGCTGCGCCGGTAGTCGCGAAGGGGCTGCTCGACGGAGGACGCGACCGAAGCTCCGCCGGCGCAGTGGATGATCAACTCCGGTTGCGGCTGGCCGACCAGACTCTCGAGGTTCACCTCGCCGGCGGTCCAGGAGGCAAGTCCGAGCCGTCCCCACTCTTCGGGCGGCCAGTCGCCGTGGCCGAGCCCGTGCACGGCGTATCCCTGGTCCGAGAGAAGGCGGGCGACGTGGCGGCCCAGGAAGCCGCGGGCACCGGTCACGAGTGCAATGCGCTCAGCCACGCGGACTCAACGTTCGTGCCTGCCGGAGGAGCTGCCGGGCTTTCTCAGTCGGGCGGAGTGACATTCGCCAAAATCCGCGGACATGGTAGCAGCGGTCCGGCGGAGTGACCACCGGGTTGCAGGTGTCGCTCAGCCACGCGGCCTCCCGTTCGAGTCCAGGAGCTCCCGGATCGGACGCTCCCGTCCGGAGGCCAGGTCGAGCACCGGAAGCGACGCGATCTGCGCGAGCCGGTCCACGTGCCTGCCGAGAAACGTCAGCCGCCCGCCCGGGTCGCGGGATTCGCGGAAGCGACTCTCGGCCCAGGCCTCGCCGGGGGGAACCACCCGCAGGTTTCCCAGGATGTCGCTGCGCACGAAGAAGACGTTGTTGCCCGCGCTGTTTCCGCCGACGCAGGCAAATCCTTTCTTCGCGGCCAGCGCGATTAGCGCGGAGATGGACGCGCCGTAGTAGAGACTCGAGAAATGCGCGTTGGCGCGCTGAAAATCGGCACGATACGGTATGGCAAGGGAAAGTTCCGGCCCGAAGATGGAATTGTACTCGACGATCAGGATGCGGGGGCGGATTGCCTCGATCGCCTGGAGCACCCAGTAATCGTTGCCGTCGAGGTCGATGGAGAGCAATCCGATGTCACCGGCGATTCCCGCATTCCGGATCAGCGCGTCGATGTTGGCGGCGTCGATGAATGCCGATACCGCCTGCAGATCATATCGCCAATCGAGCCCGCTCGCGGCGAGGTAATTCCGGTGCGCATCGCCGGAGTCGATGATCAGCCCACGCCAGTTGTCGTTGCAGAGCAGGAACCGGGTATTCGATTCGGAGTAATCGCCGACGCCGAACTCGACGAAGATCTCTTCCTGCACGGGAATCTTTCCCAGCAGGTATTGAATGATGCCGTCCTCCCCCCATTGCGAAAAGACCTGGAATTCGGCTTCGCGCAGGCTGGAAAACGTCTCTGCCCGAACTAAGCGGCTCTCCTGCTTTCCGATCGCGAGGCGGATCCGGTCGAGCCCTGCCTCTTTCCGCGCGCACACCCGGGTGCGGAGCCGCCGCAGCCAGTTCATCGTTCGGGGGTCCGCAGCATGCTCTGAGTCCGGCGAAGTGGCATTGGCGACTTTCCGCGTGGCATCGTAGCAGCCGGGCGCAGGAGTGACCATCGGAGGCTGGCGTTGGATGAGGGCGCGCATCGAGAGGACGACCGCAGGCAGACGGCCAGCGGGCCTTTGGCTCCCATCGCGTTCTTCGCCTTCCGTCGCCCTTGGACGACGCTGCAGGCGCTCTACTCGCTGAGCCGTTGCCCGGAGGCGGCCGGAAGCGAACTGCATGTCTTCTCGGACGGCCCGAGGACCGACGCCGATCGCGAAGCCGTCGCGCTGGTCCGTGAAGTGGTGCGCTCGCACCGCTGGTGCAGCCGGGTCGAGGTGCACGAGTCTCCTCAAAACCTCGGGCTGGCGCGCTCGGTGATCGCTGGGATTGGAAGCCTCTGCCGCTCCCACGGGCGGGTCATCGTCCTCGAGGACGATCTGCTCGTTTCGAACGGGTTTCTCCACTACATGAACGGCGCGCTGGACCTTTACCGCGACGAGCCGGTGGTGATGCAGATCTCGGGACATAGCTTCCCCGCCTTCGCGCCCGAGAGCCGCGCGGTGCTACTCCCAGCCGTCACCTCCTGGGGGTGGGCGACCTGGCAGCGGGCCTGGTCGCAGTTCGAGGAAGTGCCGGAAGGCTGGGAAGAGCTGCGCAGCGATCACCGCCTGCGACGCTCCTTCGATCTGGACGGCGCTTACCCCTACAGCCGGATGCTGGAGGCCACGGTCGCCGGAAAGATCGATACCTGGGACATCTTCTGGTGGTGGACGGTGCACCGGCGCGGAGGGCTGGGCCTCTTCCCGCTGCGCACGTTGGTCCGCAACATCGGCTTCGGCGAGGATGCGACCCACACCCGGGGCAGGCTGCTGCTCGAGGCCCCGCATTGGCGCGCCGACGCATCGATCGACGAGTTCCCTGCCCTGCCCAAGATCGACGAGGAGATCTTCCGGCGCTGGAAAGAATACCTGCGCGTGCAGGGCGGCTCGCTGCCGCGCCGGTTTTTCGGCCGCGCGGCGGCCGCGCTTCGGTTGCGCGGACTGCGCTGAGCCCGGTCACGTCCCGGTCACTTGGCGGCCAGGCCGTCCGCTCGAGCAGCGCTGAGCCGGATTCCCAGAAGAGCCAGCAGCGAGACGAGCAATTTTCGCCGTTGCCTGCCACCGGGCAGCACTTCGTTGAAGGCCAGCTGAACCGCGGCGGCGAGCAGCAGCGACACTGCGCATTCGGCTGCCAGCCTCAGCCAGGACGGAGGACCTGCGACGGCGTCGTGGATCTTCACCAGCAGCGCGAGGACGGCGACTGCCGCAGCGGGCGGAGCCCAGACGCAGAGCGCGAACTCGGCGAGCCGGATCTCCGGCAGGTAGACGCGCAGGGCGATTTGAAGGAGCACCAGCCACTGGGCGAGCACCCCGCCGATCATGGCCCACCCGACGCCCGTCAAGCCGACGCGAGAAGTGAGGAACAACCCGAGGCAGAGCACGACGACACCCGTGACCAGGGACGACACCGCCAGCAGTCGCGACTTGCCGAGGCCGAGACAGAGGAAGAGGGGTCCGGTGAACGCCATGCCCATGATGCATCCCACACAGAGGAGGCGGAGAACCGCGGTCCCCTGTTGGGCGGCCGCCGGCGAGACCCACAGGCTGATGAAGTCTCCGCCGACGGTGGCCATCACCGCCATGACGATCCCGAAGACCGTCGACAGCGCCCACCCCGCTTGCAGCGAGACGCGCCGGGCATCGCCCACGGCGCCCGCCCCCTGTTTCTGGCTGACAGCGGGAAAGAGAACCTCTCCCATCTCATGGAACGTCCCATAGCCGGCGCCCACCATGGAAAAGGCGATGGCGTAGACCCCGACCGTGGCGGGCGAGAATCTGGACCCGAGGATGTAGCGATCGCTCCAATTGGCCACCAGCCCGCCCGCCGCCGCCAGGGCTTGCCAGGCCCCCATGGAGAGGGACCTCCGAAACAAGGCCCCGTGCCAACGGGGAAGGGCGCGGAGGCCGGGCAAGGAACGCGACGCCGCCCCGAACCAGAACGCCATCATCATCAGATTGACCAGCGTCTGGACCACGACGACGTCCAGCAGGCCGCCTCCCAGGAATACGGTCAGCACGCCCCCGCCGCCGGTGCAGAGACCGGAAAGCGTCCTCAGCCGGGAGGCGCGGCCGAAGAGCCGGTGCGCCACCAGAACTCCGGAATAGGTCACGTTCACCAATCCGGCAAACCAATTCAGACCGATCAGGCGGAATCCCGTCGTCGCCAATTCCTGAAGTTCGGGCGGAATGGCAAAGATCCGTGAGGCGAGCAGGCGCGCCACGAGCACGAGTCCGACGCAGCCGCAGCTCCCGACCACGAAGTTGAAGATCAGCGTCGTCTGGACCGTCTGGGTGGCGCCTTCAGGATCGCCTCGACCGATGGCCTCGGCGACGTACTTGACGGTGGCCGTGGCCACTCCCAGTTCGAGAAGCGCCATGGGAGCAAGCGCCGCCTGGAACAGCGCCAAAAGCCCCCACTGCTCCATGCCTAACAGCCGCGCGAAGACCGGTACGGTGACGAGCCCGACGAGGGACAGCGCGATGGTGCTTGCGAAGCGCCACGCCGCGTGCTGGACGAGGTTGGACTCTGCGGCCATGGGAGGGACCAACCTATCAGCCCGCGCCGGGCTTTCACGCAACTTTCCGCATAGACTGCGGCCCGATGGCCCTGCGCTCCATTCTCATCGCCGACGACGAGGAGTCGATCCGCCACCTCCTCACCGTGCTGTTGACCGAGCGCGGCTACGACGTGCGGGCTGTCTCCGACGGCGAGGAGGCGCTGCGCGAGCTGCAGGCGCGCGATTACCACGCGCTGGTCACCGACGTGCGCATGCCCAAGCTCGACGGCCTGGCGCTGGTGCGCGCGGCGCAGGCGGCCAGTCCCGAGACCACCATCATCGTGATGAGCGCGTACGGGTCGCACCAGCTGGCCATCGAGGCGATGAAGGCCGGCGCGTACGACTACCTCGGCAAGCCCTTCCGGCCCGACGAGGTGCTGCTGGTCCTGCGCAAGGCCGAGGAGCGCGAGCGCCTGCGGTTGGAGAACCTCACCCTTCGCCGCGAGATCGCGCGCGCGCGCGGGCCCTCGCAGCTGGTGGCGGAGAGCCCGGCCATGCGCGAAGTGATGCGCGTAGTGCACAAGGTCGCGCCCACTGCCACCACCGTGCTCATCGAGGGCGAGAGCGGCACGGGAAAAGAGGTGGTGGCGCGCGCCATCCACGAGCTGTCGCCGCGGGCCGAGCGGCCGTTCGTGGCGGTGAACTGCGGGGCCATCCCCGAGCAGCTCATCGAGAGCGAGCTGTTCGGCCACGCCAAGGGCGCGTTCACCGACGCCGGCACCGCCAAGCGCGGGCTGTTCGAGGAGGCGGAGGGCGGGACCCTCCTGCTCGACGAGGTGGCCGAGCTGCCGCTCCTGCTCCAGCCGGCGCTCTTGCGCGTGTTGCAGGAGAGCGAGGTGCGGCGCGTGGGCGATACCCGCTCCGCGAAAGTGGACGTGCGCGTGCTGGCCGCGACCAACCGGGACCTGGCGGCGCTGGTGCAGGCGGGGCGGTTTCGGGAGGACCTCTATTATCGATTGAACGTGGTGGGCGTGAAGGTGCCGCCCTTGCGCGAGCGCTTGGAGGAGATCCCCGCGCTGGCGGCGCGCTTCCTCGGGCGGCACGGAGCGGCGGCGCGGCGGATCTCGCCACGGGCCCTCGAGCTCTTGCAGCGCTACCGCTGGCCGGGGAACGTGCGCGAGCTGGAGAACGCGCTGGAACGGGCGCTGGTCCTCTCCGAAGAGGAGGAGCTCGAGCCGGAGGCGCTGCCCGAAGCGGTCCGCAGCGCCGGGGCCGCGCCCGAGCCGGTGCCGGCCTCGCTCGACCCGGACGATTTTTCCGTCAAGCGCGCCCAGCGGGTGATGGAGGCGGACCTCATCCGCCGCGCCCTCGAGCACACAGGCGGCAACCGCACACGCGCGGCCGAGCTGCTCGAGCTGTCTCCGCGCGCGCTTTTGTACAAAATACGCGAATACGGCCTCGAATGACCTCGCGCCGCCGGCGCGCTGGCGGGTACGCGCGTGAGGGGTGGCGGGGCACGGCCCTACCATCGGTAGTGGTGTAGGGAATCCACCTGACCATTAATCAGGGTGAATTGAACCCTTAATGAAGGGTGAATGACGGGTCAGTGCGGGGCCAGTTCCTTGACCGCCTACACGCGATCGATCCATGGATGTCGCGTGGGAGGGCCCGCCGTGAACCGAGTGCAGAAATTCCGGGAAGCAGCGCTTATGGCCAAGGCGGAACTGGCCCGCAAGGCTGGAGTGTCCGAGTCGACCATCGATCGCGTCGAGTCCGGCCACGACTGCAGGATGGAGACCAAGCGCAAGATCCTCTTCGCGCTGGGCCTCACCATCCAGGAGAGCAGCAAGCTGTTCCCCCGCAACGGCGCGCGGCAAAGGCCGGGGCGGGGATGATGGACGTTTTTTTTGGGGCCTCGAAGTCCGGTGATAGCGTCCCCGCCAAGCCGGTCGGCGAGAATACAGGCGGAAGGAAAGGCTGAAACGTCATGGCAAAGAGCAAGCTCGCCCTCGGTCTCGACATCGGCTCCAGCTCGGTGAAGCTGGTGCAGCTCAAGGACGCCAAGCGCGGCTACATCCTCGAGGCATTCGGGGTGGCCCCGCTGCCGCCCGAGGCCATCGTCGACGGGGCGCTGATGAACTCCACCGCCATCGTTGAGGCGATCCGGGAGCTCGTTTCGCAATACAAGCTGAAGAACCGCGAGGCGGCCATCGGGGTCTCCGGCCACTCGGTGATCATCAAGAAAATCTCCATGCCCAAGATGTCGCAGGAGGAGCTGGAGGAGAGCATCCAGTGGGAGGCGGAGCAGTACATCCCCTTCGACGTCAAGGACGTGAACATCGACGTGCAGATCCTCACGCCGGCCGACGTCGACACCGGCACCGGCCAGATGGACGTGCTGCTGGTCGCCGCCAAGAAAGACATGATCAACGACTACACCTCGGTGGTTTCCGAGGCGGGCCTTTCGGCCGTGGTGGTCGACGTCGACGCGTTCGCGGTGCAGAACTCGTTCGAGGTCAACTACGACATCCCCAAGAACGAGACCATCGTGCTGGTCAACGCCGGCGCCAGCGTCGTCAACATCAACGTGCTGGCCAACGGCCTGACGACCTTCACCCGCGACGTGACCATGGGCGGGAACCAGTTCACCGAGGAGATCCAGAAGCAGCTCAACGTCAGCTACGACGAGGCGGAGAAGCTGAAGGTCGGCGGCGACGCCGCCCAGGACTCCGACTCGGTCGTTCCGCAGGAGGTGGAGCGCGTCATCCAGGGCGTGGCCGACCAGATGGCCGGCGAGATCCAGCGCTCCCTCGACTTCTACACGGCCACCGCGGCCGACTCGCACATCGCCCGCCTCTACCTCTCCGGCGGGACGGCGAAGATCCCCGCGCTCTTCAAGGTCATCGAGCAGCGCGTCGGTGTGCCGGTCGAGATCCTCAACCCCTTCAAGGGCGTGGAGATCGACAACCGCAAGTTCGACCCCAACTACGTGATGGACGTAGCTCCGTCGGCGGCCGTCGCCATCGGGCTGGCCCTGCGCCGGTCGAACGAGCGCTAGGGATGAGGAGCCAGACGCCATGATCCGGATCAACCTCCTCCCGGTCCGCGCCGCCAAGAAGCGCGAGTTCGGGCGGCAGCAGCTCATCCTCTTCGGCCTGCTGCTCGTGCTGGCCGTAGTGGGCAACTACACCTGGTTCAGCAGGGTGGACAGCGAGCTGTCCTCGCTGGAGCAGCAGATCCTCCGCACCCGCGCCGAGATCGCGCAGCTGGAGAAGACCATCGGCGAGGTGAAGTCGATCAAGGACGACAAGAAGGCCCTCGAGGACAAGCTCAGGATCCTCGAGACGCTCAAGAGGGGCCGCACCGGCCCGGTCAAGGTGATGGACGAGCTGGCCACCATCATCCCGCCCAAGGTGTGGCTCTCCGAGTACACCGAGCAGGCCGGCCAGGTGAACCTGCAAGGCCACTCCTCCACCTACGAGGACCTGAGCAGCTTCTCCAACAAGCTGAAGGCCTCCAAGCACTTCACCAACATCACCATCAAGCGCGCTCAGCAGAGGGCGGACGGCGTGATCGACTGGGTCATCACCTGCACGGCGGACTACGCGGCCTAGAGGAAACCCATGGCGCTCAGCGGACAGGACATCCTCAACGCCGTCAACAAGGCCCCGCTCGGCCAGAAGATCGGCGGCGTGGCCGCGGTCGTCGTGCTGCTCACCGCCGCCAACTGGTACTTCTTCATCGACGCCAAACTGACCGAGATCACCCAGAAGCAGGCGCAGCTCCGCACGCTCGAGGACGAGCTGATCCAGAAGCAGTCCATCGCCAACAACCTGGCCCAGTTCAAGCACGAGAAGGAGATCCTCGAGCGGCGCCTGGCGCAGGCCCTCACCGAGCTGCCCAACGAGGCCAACATCGACGACCTCATCCGCTCGCTGTCGGAGATCGGGACCAAGAGCGGCCTCACCATCAACACCATCGAGCCGCAGGCGGAGCAGAGGCAGTCGTTCTACGCCGCCATCCCCATCGTCATGGCGGTGACGGGCAATTACCACGAGATCGGCGTCTTCCTCGACTCGCTCTCCAAACTGGCGCGCATCGTCAACGTCACCAACATCAAGATGGGCAGTCCGCGGACGACCAACGAGAAGCTGGTGGTAGCCGCCAGCTACGTCGCCACCACCTTCCGCTTCCTGCCCGAGTCGGCCCGACCGCCGGAGGCCCCCAAATGAACCGCCTGCTGGCCCTCGCGCTCGCGGCCGGTGCCGTCGCTGCCTGCGGCAGCCCGGCGCCGCCGCCTCGGCGCGCCCCTCCGCCGGCGCCGGTCCAGCCCAAGCCGATGGAAGAGGACGTGACGCCCAAGGCGCCGACCAACATCTACGTCTATTCTCCCATCGGGAAGCGCGACCCGTTCCAGAACGCCTTGGCCCCCCAGGGCCTCTCGGCCATCGACACCGGCCGCCGCAAGACGCCGCTGGAGAAGTGGTCGCTCGATCAGCTCAAGCTCTCGCTCACCGTCACGGGCACCGCCACGCCCCTGGCCATGGTGGAAGACCCGGATCACCGCGGGTGGACCATCCGCCTGGGCGACTTCATCGGCAAGAACGGCGGCAAGGTGACGGGCATCCATCGCGACGAGATCGTCGTCACCGAGACCATCACCGACCACTCCACGGGCCGCGTCTATCCGCAGAACGTCAAGCTGGTGCTGCCGCAGACCAAGGACGAAGAAAGAGACATGAAGATGCTCCAGGAAGGCGAGCAGCTCGGTCCGTCGAAGGGGGGACGCTAGCGTGCGCGTCGCAATCGAGTCGAAGGAGAAACGGATGCGGAGGCACCTCATGTTCCCAACCATCGCCGCGGCGCTGATCGCCGCCGCGCCCGCGGCGCGCGGCGCGGTCGCGAGCAAGGTCACTTCGCTGGAGGCGCCGGCGTCGGGCGGGACGGTGATCATCCACGCCAGCGCGCTGCCCGAGTTCACGGTCTTCAAGCTGTCGGGGCCGCCGCGGGTCGTCATCGACCTGAACGGCGCCGACGTGACGGCGGCGGCGCGGCCCCTCGAGGTGCACCACGGCGGCATCGCCGCCGTGAGCGCCGCGCAGTTCGACGAGGGCGCCACGCGCGTGGGGCGCATCGTCGTGACGCTCGAGGGCGACCAGAAGTACGAGGTCACGCCCAGCGGGACAGACCTGATAGTCACCGTGGGCGGCCTCGGACCACAGGCCTCGGCCCCCGCGCCTCAGACCTCGGGCGCCGACTCGAACGTGGTGACGTCCCGTGAGGATGCCGTCGAGGTCAAGAAACCGGCCCGTGCGCTGCAGGGCGTGACGGTCGACGGCGCCGCGGTCCACATCGCCACCGACGGTGAAGTGTCCTGGTTCAGCCTCGTCGAGCTGAAGAATCCCGGCCGCCTCGCCCTCGATCTCCACGGCGTCTCCGGCAAGGCCTCGAAGGCCAACAGCGCCGGCCTGGTCAAGGGCGTGCGCGTGGCCAGGCACGACGACGGGATCCGCGTCGTGATCGACGCAGCGGGCGCCGCAATGCCGAACTACGACGTCTTCCGCACCGCAGCCGGCCTGGACGTGCGCGTGGTCAGCCAAAAACTCGCCAATGCACCCCCAACCCAAACCCAGACCCAAACCCCGAACCCAAACCCAAACGCGAACCAGAACCAGAACCCAAACGCGGCCCAAAAACCCGAACCCCAGTCGGCAAAGCTCACGGTCGCGTCTAACAAGCCCGCGGCGCCGCCGAGCACGACCATCCCGCGCCTCGTTCCCATCCGCGCCGTCGAACTCCGCACCGTCGACGGCCGCACCGAAGTGCTGGTCGCCCTCGAGGACCCGGTGCAGTTCGAGATCGCCCGCCCCGACGCCACCACTTCCGTGCTCACGCTGCACGGCGCAGCTCTTCCCGACCGGCTCGAGCGCAAGCTCGACGCCAGCTCGCTGGGCGGGCCGGTCGCGACGCTGTCGTCCTATCGCGTGCCGGGCGGCAGCGACGTCAAGGTAGTCGCCAGCACGCGGAAGGGCACCTCCGACCAGATGACGGCCAACAAGGGCACACTGACGTGGAAGTTCGGCGGATCCAGGCCCGTCGCGCAGGCCACCAGCCCCGCCCCGAAGGCCGCCGCCATGGCCTCCGAGGCAAAGGCGGCCACCTCGAGCAGCATCAGCGTCTACGACACCAGCCAGTACACGGGCCGCAAGGTCGACTTCAACGTCAAGGACATCGACATCAAGAACCTGCTCGGGGCCATCGCCGAGATCAGCAAGAAGAACATCATCGTCGCCGACGACGTGCACGGCACGGTGACCATCAAGCTGCGCAACGTGCCCTGGGACCAGGCGCTCGACATCATTCTCAAGTCGAAGCAGCTGGGGAAGGAAGAGATCGGCAACATCATCCGCGTGGCGCCCATCCAGACCCTGCGCGCCGAGCAGAAGGAAGCCGCCGAGGCATACAAGAACCGCCAGGCCACGGAGCCGCTCAAGGTCCGCCTCATCCCGGTCAACTACGCCAAGTCGGAAGCGCTCATGCCGCAGATCAAGGACGCGCTCACCGAGCGCGGCACGGTATCGGTCGACACCCGCACCAACACGCTCATCGTCAAGGACGTGCAAGAGGCGCTGCTGCGCGCCGAAGGCATCGTGCGCAACCTCGACACGCAGACCCCCGAGGTGCTCATCGAGGCGCGCATCGTGGAAGCGGCCACCAGCTTCTCGCGCAGCGCCGGCATCCAGTGGGGAGGCAACATCTCGCTGGCGCCCACCTTCGGCAACCCAACGGGCCTCATCTTCCCCAGCATCGTCTCCATCGCCGGCGGCGCCGACGATCCCGCCGCCCCCGGCACCGGTCTGATCGGCGTCAGCACGCCCAACTTCGCCGTCAACATGCCCGCACCGACCGGCGCCAACACCGGCGGCGCGCTGGGCTTCGTCTTCGGCAGCGCGGGCGGCGCGGCCAACCTGAACCTGCGGCTCTCCGCGGCCGAGGCCTCGGGCACCATCAAGACCATCAGCTCGCCGCGCGTGGTCACGGTCGACAACACCGACGCGAGCATCAGCCAGGGAATCAGCATCCCCTACTCGCAGACCAGCGCCGCCGGCGTGTCGACCACCTTCATCGAAGCGCGCCTGGAGCTCAAGGTCACGCCCCACGTGACGCAGGAGGGCTCCATCCAGATGAAGATCAACACCACCAACAACCAGCCCAACCCGCAGCTGACCGGCTCCAACGGCCAGCCCTCCATCAGCCGCCGCGAGGCGAAGACCGAGGTGCTGGTGAAGGACGGCGAGACCACCGTCATCGGCGGCATCTACACCCGCCGCAACTCCGAGGCGTGGAACGAGGTGCCGGTGCTGTCGAAGATCCCCATCCTCGGCTGGCTGTTCAAGAAGAAGGCCATCGCCGACGACCGCACCGAGCTTCTGGTCTTCATCACCCCCCGCATCGTCAACCGCTCGCAGTCCGTCGTCGCAGCCGCGCCAGGCGCGGGCGACGAGGGAAAGCAGTAGGAGGCCAGGGAAATGAAAATGCGCACTCACATCCTCTTGCTGGCGCTGCTTGCCACGAGCTGCTTCGTGAAGAGCAACAAGAATTCGGCCATCATCGTCACCAGGGTGGTGAAGGGCACGTCGGCGGGGACCCCCGCGGTGTGTACCTACAACCCGTCGGATGCGGAATTTGATTTCGCCAACGTGAACCCGGCCGTCGTCTCGGGCGTGATGGGGGTGGTGATCTCCAACCAGCTCACCAAAACCGACTCGATCAACACCGTACTGCGGACCGACTCCACCATATTCAGTCCGCACCAGGTGGTGGCCGACTACGAGGTCATCGGTGGGCCGATCATCGCCGGTCAGATCATCCCCGTCTCTGGGGCCTCGATCGGCGGGGGCGGCAGCTCGACGGCGGTCCTGACGCCGTTCTTCTTTCCGCCGGCGGTCAAGGCGCTCCAGGGGACCATCCGCGTCACTTTCCACATCGAGGGCAAGCTGGACGACGGAACCAACATGAAGAGCACCGAGCACGAGTACATCTTCATCACCTGCAACGCGCTGGGCTGCAGCACGCTGTGCACCTAGCTTGACGTCCGCCGAGACGGCATGACACGGTCCGCCGCAGCCGAAGGCGAGGCATGGTGACGGCGACGCTGGCAGAGCTGTACGTGAAGCAGGGGCTGATCGGAAAGGCTCGCGAGATCTACCGGCGCCTTGCCGAGGCCGGCGACGAGGCGGCCCGACGCAGGCTGCTGGAGCTGCCCTCGGCCGAGGCGCGCGTCAAGCTGCTGGAGGAATTGCTCGAGACGGTGCGGAGCCGAAAGGGCTGAGATGGGCTTCAAGGAAGACCTCGAGCAGATCTGCGGCAAAGTGGAGGGCTCCTTCGCCGCCAGCCTGATGGGATTCGACGGCATCGCCATCGAGACGCACGAAGCGCGGGTATCCCAGGGCATCGAGATGCAGACGCTGCTGGTCGAGTACTCGGGCATCCTCTCGCAGGTGCGCCAGGCGGCGGAGACGCTGCAGATGGGCCAGGCCTCGGAAGTGTCGATCCGCACCGAGAAGATGGTGGCGGTGGCCCGGCCGCTCACGCCCGACTATTTCGTGGTGCTGACCATGTCGCCGGAGGGCAACGTGGGGCGCGCTCGCTACGAGCTGCGGGTCGCCAGCCCAAAGCTGGCCGCCCAACTTTGACCCGAAAAAACGCACCGCCAAGGCGCGAAGTTTCCGCGGTCAGAGACGCAGCGCGTTGGTGGACTGGCGGGTTTTTTTGCGGTAAATCCCCGCGCCCTCTCTTGTAGGAGCGCTTTCGATGGCCGAAGTCTACGACACCAGCGAGTTCCGCAACGGGCTCAAGATCCTCGTCGACGGCGACCCGTACGAGATCGTCGAGTTCCAGCACGTCAAGCCCGGCAAGGGCTCGGCCTTCGTGCGCACCCGCATCAAGAACCTCATCACCGGCCGCGTGCTCGAGCCCACCTTCAAGTCGGGCGACAAGGTCGGCCGCCCCGACATGGAGGAGAAAGAGATGCAGTACCTCTACAAAGAGGGCGACCACTACGTCTTCATGGACGTGAAGACGTACGAGCAGACGCACATCGGCGAGGACTCGCTCAAGGAAGCGAAGAACTTCCTCAAGGAGAACATGAACGCCCACATCCTTTTCTGGAACGGGCGCACCATCGCCGTCGAGCTGCCCAACACCGTCGAGCTGAAGGTGAAGAAGTGCGATCCGGGCGTGCGGGGCGATACCGTGTCGGGGGCGATGAAGCCGGCTACGCTGGAGACGGGCTTCACGCTCAACGTGCCGCTCTTCATCAACGAGGGCGACATTCTCAAGATCGACACCCGCAACGGGCAGTACCTCACCCGAGTGGGGTGACATGGACGTCGACAAGCTCAAGGCCATCCTCGCCGCTTTGCAGGGTACCGACGTCACGCGCCTGACCTGGGTGGAAGGGCAGGAGACGCTCGATTTGCGATTCGGCCATCCGCCGCCGGCCACCACCGCGGTCCATGCGGTGCCGGCCCCTGCCGCCGTCCCGCTCTCGGCCGCCGCGCCCGCTCCGGCGCCGGCCTTCGCTCCCGCCAATCCAGCGCATGCCGCCGCCCCCGCCGCCCGACCCGCCGACGACAAGAAGACCTTCACCGTCAACTCGCCGTTCGTGGGCACGTTTTACAGCTCCGCCTCGCCGGACAGCCCGCCCTTCGTCGACGTAGGGCAGGTGGTGAAGAAAGGCCAGGTCCTCTGTATCGTCGAGGCGATGAAGCTGATGAACGAGATCGAGGCAGAGCAGCCCGGCCGCCTCGTCGAGGTGACCATCCAGAACGGCAGCCCGGTCGAGTACGGCGAGGCGCTCTTCCGCTTCGAACCGGTCTGACGGAGGCCGACGGCTTCGCCGGCAACCAGGCCGGACGCGTCGGCGGAGGCATCGGTGTTTCACCGCATTCTCATCGCCAACAGAGGGGAGATCGCGCTGCGCATCATCCGCGCCGCGCGCGAGCTGGGCATCGAGACGGTGGCGGTGCACTCGACGGCCGATGCGAGCTCGCTGCACGTGCGCTTCGCCGACCAGAGCTTCTGCATCGGGCCGCCGCCCTCGAAGGAGAGCTACCTCAACATGCCGGCGCTGCTCTCGGCGGCGGAGGTGTCGGGCGCCGACGCCATCCACCCGGGGTATGGGTTCCTCTCCGAGAACGCCGAATTCGCCGAGATGGTCATGCACTCGGGCCTGGGCTGGATCGGCCCGCGCCCCGAGATGATCCGCATGATGGGCAACAAGATCCGCGCCAAGGAAGCGATGAAGGAGGCAGGCCTTCCCCTGCTCCCCGGCTCGGAAGGCGTGGTGCACGAAGAGCGCGAACTGGTCAGGCTCGCCGAGAAGATCGGCTATCCGGTGATCCTCAAGGCGGCGGCGGGAGGCGGTGGGCGCGGGATGAAGATCGTGCGCGAGAAGGAGCAGATCGCGCCCATGTACCGCACCGCCAGCGCCGAGGCGCTGGCGGCCTTCGGCAACGGCGACATGTACGTCGAGCGCTACGTCGAGCGGCCGCGCCACATCGAGATCCAGATCGTCGCCGACGAGCACGGCAACATCGTCCACTTCGGCGAGCGCGAATGCTCGGTGCAGCGCCGCCACCAGAAGATGCTCGAGGAGGCGCCCAGCCCGGCGCTCAACGATCGGCTGCGCGAAAGGATGGGCCGCGTGGCCGTCGAGGCGATGCGCAAGGTCAAGTACAACAACGTCGGCACCATCGAGTTCCTGCTCGACGAGCGCAGCGACTTCTACTTCATGGAGATGAACACGCGCATCCAGGTCGAGCACCCCGTGACGGAGGCGGTGACGGGCATCGACCTGCTCAAGGAGCAGATCCGGCTCGCCGCCGGAGAGGAGTTGGGCCGCACGCAGAAGAGCATCACCCTCAAAGGCCACTCCATCGAATGCCGCATCAACGCCGAGGACCCCACCACCTTCGCCCCCTCACCCGGGCTCATCACGGCTTACAATCCCCCCGGCGGGTTGGGTGTTCGCATCGACTCCGCCGCGTACGAGCAGTATCGCGTGCTGCCCTACTACGACTCGATGGTGGCCAAGCTGATCGTGCAGGCCGATAGCCGGCCCGCGGCCATCATGCGCATGCGGCGGGCGCTGGAAGAGTACATCGTGGAGGGGATCAAGACCAACATTCCCTTCCACAAGAAGCTCCTCATGTACGAGCCGTTCGTACAGGGTAGGTACGACACGCGCCTGGTGGAAAAACTCCTCGCCGAAAACCCGGTTTGATGGGAATCTCAGGGCTCCCGCACGCGTCCTATTATGTAACCCACTTCCTTGACCGGTAAGCAGATTTTCCGTTACGCTGGATTGCTGGCGCAGCAGCCTCTCCTACCCCCGCGAGCCTCCGACCGATGGATAAAAACAAGGTCATCGAGTCGGCAACGAAGCTGATCGCGAAGGGTCAGTTCGAGAAGGCCGTCAAGGAATACCAGCGCATCCTCGAGATCGACCCGGATGACGTCCGGATTCTCCAAAAGCTCGCCGAGCTGTACCACAAGATGAACCGCAAGGCGGAAGCGGCCGACTGCTTCGAGAAGGTCGCCAAGACGTACGCGGCGCAGGGCTTCTATCTCAAGGCGGTCGCTCTCTACAAGCAGGTCCTCAAAGTCATCGATCGCGTCGAGGTCAACGTCCGGCTCGCCGAGCTGTATCAGCAGCTCGGCCTCTTCGGGGACGCGACCAAAGAGTGGCAGGCCGTCTCGGCGTACTACGACAAGATCGGCGACACCAAGGCCAGCCTCGACACCCTCAAGAAGCTGGTCGACCTCGACCCGGACAACGTCGCGGCCCGCATCCGGCTCGGGGAGCAATACGCGCGGCAGGACCAGCTCATCGAGGCGGTGGCCGAGTTGCGACGCGCCGCCCAGTACCTGCAGCGCAACGGCCGGCAGGACGACTACCTGCGCGTGGCCGAGCGCATCAGCCATCTCGATCAAGCCGACGTCGGGCTGGCGCGCGAATTGGCGGAGAGCTACCTGAGCCGCGGCGACTCGAAGCGCGCGCTGGCCAAGCTGCAGATCTGCTTCAAGGCCAACCCGCGCGACCTGGGCACGCTGCAGATGCTGGCGCGCGCCTTCCAGGAGCTCGGGCAGGTTTCCAAGACGGTCTCGGTGCTCAAGGAGCTGGCGCGGGTGCACGTCGACGCCGGGCGCGCGCCCGACGCGCGCCAGACCTACCAACAGGCGCTGGAACTGGCGCCCGAGGACGCCGAGCTGAAGAGCGCGCTCAAGGGCCTCGCGGACCACACGGCCGCGGCGGGCGTGCGGGAGAGCGCTCCCGGGCAGCGGGCCGCTCCCGCGCCGCGCGCCGTTCCCCCTCCGGCCCGGCCGGCTCCCGCCGCCGTCGCCTCTCCTCCGCCGGCGCGTCCGCCCACGGCGCCCATCTCCGCGGCGGCGCGTCCGCCCACGGCGCCCGTCCGTCCGGCGCGTCCACCCACGGGGCCCATCTCGTCGGGCCCCGTCACCGCGGCTCAAGTTCCCAAGCTGCTCAAGGAGACCGAGGTCTACATCAAGTACGGCCTCCACGAGAAGGCGCAGGAGCACCTGCGCAAGATCTTCTCCGCCGATCCCGACAACGTCGAGGCGCACGACAAGGCCAAGACGGTGGCGTTGGCCACCAACCGCACCGAGGACGCGGTCGGCTCGCTGGCCACGCTGGTGCGGCTCTATACCCAGCAGGGCGACCCGCGGGCCGAAGAGGCCAGGACCGAGCTGCGCAGCCTCGATCCGTCGCATGCCGCGGCGTCGTCGGGTGGCCGGGCCGCCGGGCGCGGGGCGCGCTCAGCCGTCCACTCCGAGATCGAGATCGAGCCGCTCGCCGTCGGGCCCTCTTCCGAAGAGGAGGAGATCGTCTCCGACGAGGAGATCATCGAGGAGGAGGAGGGGCTGGTCACCGAGGTGGAGGCCGAGTTCGCCGACGAGGTCGAGGCGGAGGCGCCGATGTTGGAGGTGCGGCCGCTGAGGGCGGCGCCCGCCGAGGAAGTGGTCCTCACCGATGCCGAGGACGAGTTCGCCAGCGACATCGCCGAGGCGGACTTCTACATCCAGGCGGGGCTGGTCGAGGACGCGCGCGCCATCCTCGAGGCCATCATCATGGCCTCGCCGGATCACCCCGGCGCGTCGCGCCGCCTGGACGAACTGGGCGAGAAGCCCGAGCGGCCCGAGAAGCGCACCATCCTGAGGCCCGTCGCGGCGCGGTCGGCGCCCGAGCACGGCGACCTGGCCGCGGAACTGGCGGCGGAGCTGGCCGCCGAAGGGGCCGACGGCACGCTCGACGACAACCAGCCGCTCGACGCCGACGTGCTCGACACGTTCCAGGTCCCCGCCCAGGAAGTGCTGGGCGAGTTCCGCGCCAAGGTGCAGCAGACGGTGCGGCCCGAAGACGTGCAGACGCACTACGACCTGGGCATCGCCTACAAGGAAATGGGCCTGATCGACGAGGCCATGGCCGAGTTCGAGCTGGCGCTGAAGCACGGCGGCGGCACGAGGGCGGCCGACTGCATCAGCATGCTGGGCACGTGCGAGATGGAGCGCAGCCGGCCCGCCGACGCCATCGAGCGTTTCCGGCGCGGGCTGGCGTTACCCGATCTCTCCGGCGAGGCGCGGTTGGCGCTGACGTTCGAGCTGGGCGCGGCGCTCGAGTCGCTGGGCCAGAACGACGAGGCGCTCGAGCAGTATGAGTTGGTGGTGCGCGAGGATCCCGGCTTCCGCGACGTGGCGGCGCGCATGACCAGCCTGGGCGGGAACCTCTCCAGCCACGCTCCCGCCGCCAAGGCCGGCGTATCGAGGCCCGCTCCCGCGAAGAGCGGCGCGCCGGCCATCGCGGCCAAGGGGGCAGCGCGCACGGCGTCGGCAGGTAGAAAAGCTCCCACTTCCACCGGCGTTCCGGCGCGCCCGGCCGCCGGCACTGAGCCGCCCGAGCCGCCCCTGCCCGCCCGCAAGAAAAGCAAGATCGGGTTCGTTTGATGAACTATCTCGACTACTACGAGCTGGCCCAGGAGCCTTTCTCCGACGCGCCGGTCTCGCGCTTCTACTTCAACTCGCCCCAGCATTCGCAGGCGCTGGTGCGGCTGACGCACCTGTGCGCGCAGATGAAGGGCCTGGGCATCCTGGTGGGGGACAGCGTTCGCTTCTGTACTGTTACAGCTCATTACACCCGCGGCACCAACGTCGAGTCTCGCCCCAAGTGGGCGGTGCGGGATTCGAACCCGTGAAGCTCACCCGGAGGTTCATCGAGGCAGCTTCCGCCCCGAACGGGGAACGCATCACGTGTAGGAGCGGGAACCAGCGGGTCCCACCTTCGACCCGTTCGGATCGGGACGGCCGGTGTACGCGCCGGCACGGTGCGCGCGATAGCTCAAGCTCGCGCCGGCAATCTAGTCCGCACCTTCGCGGCGTATCGCCGTGGCCAAGGGCTTGCAGCGAATCTGCGGACGTAACCGTCTTCCTCGGGTGGCAAATGCACCGCACTGCGACCGCCATCGCGCTATTCGTTGTCGGCGCATCCGCAACCCCGCGCCCATCCGTCAGGCAGGAGTTCGGGATGAACGCGACGGATCAGCAACGGTGCGGTCACGACGCCGACCAGGTGGAACTCTGGCGAGACCGGGGCACCCTCCGCTCTCCCTCCGTCAAGGCGATAGAACGGCTCCTCGAAGACTGCCTCGCCGACTCGCAGCGTGTTCAGGTGATCGAGGCGGCGGTCCCGACCATGACGCGCGAACAACTCGAGACCCAGCGCTGGAATTACCCGAGCGCTGCAAAGCGCCTCGATGAAATGGATGCGGAACGCCGGCTGCAAGAGGAACACCGAAATGCCGCTGAGCGCGAACGAGTAGCTAGTGACCCGGCCGTGAGGCGAGCGGCAGCATCGGCACGCGTTTGCGGTTTGGAGTTATGGCGAACCGAGATGCTGCAGAAGGTGCGTCGCGAGCAGGACTACGCAAACGAGGTCGGAGTGGTTGACCTCGGCAAGCTGCAGCACTTCAAATCAATCATCCAAGGAATCGACGACTCGATCGGCGATCAGCGCAAGAGGTTTTCCGCGGTCTCGCCGCCTCAATGCTCGAATGAGACCGTCGCTCGTATCGCAGGATGCTTGCATCTGCACATCACGGATGCTGACGGGCGGGGGTGGGATCGGATACCTCCAGCACCAGAGGCGTGTACGATCGCGCCGGAACTGACCCCGTACCTCTTCATCTTAGGCGAACGCTCCGACCCGTAGGACTCGCGCCCATCTTCGCTCACGGTGCCTTTGGCGGGCCGCTCTTGCGCGGTTGGTGAAGCGCGCCCGGATCGTCGAATAGTTGCGTGAGCGTAACGCCAGGGTCTGACATTGCTTTGAAATCAGGCGGATATCCGCGGCGCGTGGCAGCGACTCGGATGGCTCCTTCGAGTCGCCGGCCGCCATCGCGCCTGCCATCGCGCCCGGTGATGCTACATTCGCGCGATGAGCAGCCACGCTCGTGCCCTTCGCTTCCTAG
>Ga0137393_10000264_pt1 | contig 31029 bp, 25 predicted proteins | sample 15con2h34BmetaG_FD_101396 | JGI IMG/M metagenome (GOLD analysis project Ga0137393, IMG submission 101396) | Vadose zone soil microbial communities from Angelo Coast Range Reserve, California, USA - 15con2h3.4B metaG | ecosystem: Environmental > Terrestrial > Soil > Vadose zone > Saprolite...
GATTTGAACCCCTATTGAAAACACCCTCCCGCAGGACTTGAGTATTTGCAAGCCGCTTCATATCGTTTGCTCCCGTCAACATCTTGTTAAGAATAGAACCTGGACAAACCACCACAGATCTAGAGAAAAGCGATGCAACGTGGTTTCCAATTCGCGATTTATATCAATTTTGGATAAAGAACGCATAACTTCTTTGTTTGGTGATTGGTACTAGAACCGCCTGCTGCGCCTTTGATCAAATTTATTCCATAAATTGTATGTCAATTGCCCATGCCTACCAGATTATGAAGGCTCAAAGAAATCCTTATAGTCGGATTGTACCGCGCAGAAGGCTTAGGGAAGAGGGGTCCGTTAACCAAGAACCTTGGCCACACCGCGGATTCCCTTTGAAAAATTTGTTTTTGGACGGATCTGGCTGACGACCAGAGATCCATCGGACGGAAAGTCATAGAAGTGGCCGGAGGCGACATAGGCATTCCTGGCAGTCAGAAGTTCGGGGGCGAGGGCGGGGTGTTTCTTCGGAGCAAACTGCTGGGACGCGCAGTACCGGTTAACAGCCGCCCTCAACCGCAAGCCGGCTGCATGTTCTTTGCCCAGCTTCTTCTCGAACGCGGGCCGCCGGGGGATCTGCGCAGTAGGCAGAGGCGGATTTGCCTCGGAAAGACAAGAGCGGCACCCGGATACTCGGGCGCCGCTCTTGTTAGGAACGACCTGCTTGCGACCCTTAGAAGATGATCTTCAGTGAAGCTTGCATCTTCCGTTGATCCGTTGCTGTGGACGTGTAGGTTCCGAACAAGGATGAGGTCAACGTGTTCTGGAAACCCGAGAAGTTCGCGTGGTTGAAGACGTTGTACATCTCCCAACGGAATTGGAAATTCACCTTCTCGGTCAACCGCGTGTTCTTGAGGATCCCCGCGTCGAAGTTGACTAGGTTGTCGAGCCGGAGCGAGTTCCGCGGGCTCGTCCCGAAATTTCCGAGCAGTGGCTGTGTCAAAGGGAACCCGCTGGCATTGTCGCAAGCAACGGCTCCACCAGAACCAACTACGGTGCCGACTTGCCGTGCGCAAAGACCGGGAATATTCGCGGCTTCGGGGCTCCCGAACGGCACTGGCTTGAACTGTGTTGGATCGCCATTCGCCCGAACCAATCCACCGCCTAGCAGGGCAATATCTTGTACGCCGCGCCGGGTGGTATTGGCAGAGTCGGCGAAGATCGAGGTCGGGAATCCCGACTGGATTGAAAAAATTCCATTGAATGCCCAGCCATCGAGTGCTTTGCCCGCAACTCCGTGGAACCGCTTCGTCCACGGAATCTCCCAAACATGACTGAACACGAATCGATGGCGGATGTCGAACTGGGAACTCGCCCGGTTGGACGACGGATTGCGCGGATCCTGGAAGTTCGCCGAGTCGTTCACCAGCACACCCAGCACGTCGGAGATGTCGTCAATCGCGTGGCCGTAGGTGTAGGAAGCGTCGAAGCCGAGCCCATGGCTGAGCCGCTTCAGCACATCCAACTGGAACGAGTGATAGATCGACGTCCCCAGGCTCTGGACCTGATTTACGGCGTTAAACCGGTGATCGAGGCGATTGTTGAGAGGGCTTCCAAGCGCCGCCTGGCCATTCTCCTTGGCAAACGCCGAGGTGAACTGTGAGAGACGGGCGTCCTCGTCCGCGAGGCTGGTTGCCGGTGCGGGCCGGACCTCCTGGGGGATAAGGTTGATCGGAATCGAGGCCTGCAGGAACTTTGACTGCGTCGCAATGTAACTTGCCTTGACCACGAAGTCCTTGAAGAGCCGCGTTTCAACGCCGGCATTCCATTGCGCCGTGCGCGGGTTCTTCAAGTTCTGGTCGACCGGCGAAATCGTCCCGAAGTTCTGCTGCGTCGTCAGGAAGGAGCCAATTGCCGCTTGCGCATCCACTTGCGCTTTCGCCGTGCCAGCCATTAGCTTGGCGTAGGAGTTTGCACCGCTTATCGCGGCTCCGTTCAGGCTGATCGAAGGCATAAACGGCGAGGAGAACCGCAGGTTTGTGATGGGGTTCAAGAAGATGTAATCATACGCCCATCCGTATCCGCCTCGGATCACGAACCTCCCGTGATTTGGATTCCAGGCTGCGCCGAGCCGCGGGGCCCAGTTGTTGTTCCGCGCGAATGCGGTGCCGCCGAGGTCCATACTGCCGAGCGGGCCCGTGCCACCGCCGCCGATGGGCTCGAATTTGTTCCGGTTCAGGTTTGCGAGGATGTTATGCACTTCGGATACTCCACCGGACGATTCGAGACGAATTCCAAGGTTCAGCGTGAAGGTGTTCGTCACCCGAAAGTCGTCTTGAGCGTACAGAAAAATGTCCGTCGAGCGGTTCCCGCGTTTGGAAGTTCCAAAACGTTGGCTATACGAGAACGGAATGCCGTTCTGGAAATTCGCTAGGCTCGAAAACGAGATCGTCCCTCGCAAGTTCGAGTCAAAAATGCTATTTGCCTGGTACCGGAATATGTCCAAACCAAACTTCAGCCCGTGGCTTCCTTTGGTCACGGAAACTGAGTCGGTGTACTGGAAAGTGTTCTGAACGCGTCCCTGAGGCAGGCCGGACCAAATGCCCATCCCATCAAACCCAGAAATTGAAGTCTGCGGCGCAAACGGTGCCGAAAGACTCGTGAATGGTACAAAGTTCGGATTGCTCCGGCCAAACGCAAAGCGGAATTGATTGATTACCGCCGACGAAAAAGTGTGCGTGTGCCCGAAATTGAAAGAGCGGGCCGTGGCTGTGACATTGGCGCCATAGTTCGGCAAGTTCGTAAAGATAAATGTGAGCCCGGGATTTACTGACGTAACCGGGTTCGTCCCATACCTCGACGTGATCATGTCCTTGCCGTTGCGGAACGTCTCGTCTATTCGCACCGACCACGCGTACTGGTCTCCCGCATTCGGAGCCGCACCGCTTAGATTTCCAGAGTCGTTGGTTGGCGAGCCTAAAGCCGCGAAGAGCGCCTGCGAAGTCGGATCGGTGATGGCAGCCTTGTCCGCGGATGTCAGCACGTGCGCAGCGCTGCTGGAGCCAGCGCCCCGGTTCTTTATGCCTTCATAGTGCCCGAAGGCAAACAAGTGGTTCTTGACGATGGGGCCACCCGCCGTGAATCCCCACTGATTTCGAATAAACGGAGTGACTTTGCCGGTAGTATCAAAAAAATCGCGAGCGTTAAATGCAGCGTTCTGATGGAACCAGTACGCCGTCCCATGGTAGTTGTTCGTCCCGCTCTTGGTGATGATCTGCACCTGGGAACCGCCGTTCCGTCCGAACTCGGCCGAGTAGTTGTTCGTGATTAGCTTAAATTCTTCCACGGCGTCAAGACTGAATGTGCCCGTGCCGGAAGATCCCGTCGTCGAAATGTCCGTCGCAGTGCTGTTGTCTACGGTGATGTTGTTCCCGCGGCCTCGTTGGCCGTTGGCGTTGAAACTGCCCGATCCCAGGAACGGGTTGTCCTTGCTCACCGGCGCAACCCCTGGCGCCAAAGTCGCATACGCCACCGGATCCCGGCCCAGGTTGGGGAGATCGAGAACGGTCTTGGAATCCAGTGAAGTGCTTATTTGTGAGCTCGCAACGTCCAGGAGAGTTGCCGTACCCCCTTCGACCGTGACCACTTCGCTTACTGCTCCAACTTCTAGTGAGAGGTTTAGGCGTGTTACTTCGCCGCTGCGGATAAAGATCTTGCTCTCCGCTACCCTGAAACCTTGCTTTTCAATGCGTACTTCATATGTTCCAATGTCCAGCTGCTGCGAGGAAAACTCGCCCGCGTCGTTGGTGCTAAGCGTCCGCGAAACGCCGGTCGCCAGATTCTTGATACTAACCGTTGCCTGCGACACCGGCAGTCCGTTCGGGTCAAAAATCGTACCTTGCAAGTCTCCCGTCAGCGCCGCGAGTACCGGTATTGCCGTTAACAACAGCATCGCGCATAACACCAAGAGCTGACCTTTCGACATTTTCCGATCGCTTCTTAGACTTCCTACGTAGCTTCGCTTCATTGCTGGTTTCCTCCGTCTTAAACCTTTCACTGCTCGCGCAAATGGTCAGACAATAGTTTGCGGCCTGGAGTTACAAAATCATCTCTTCGAGAGCGGACGCACCACGAGTCCAGTAAAGGCGCTGCAAGGCAATCTCCAATTTATGGTTTACGCCGTGCTTAGGTGATGGGCGGTTAACTTCTTTGTTTAGCGTGTTGGTTAGAACCGATTTAGACGATTTAGATTTAGCTTATTCCAGATTCCGTATGTAAACTGCTTTCCACCTTCCAGATTATGAACTCTCAAAGAAATACTTATAGTCGGATGGCATCGCCTACAAGTCTCAGAGGACAGGCTTCATCAGCATAGAAGCTGGAACACGCCGCGGATTCCCTTTGAAAAATTTGTTTCTGGAGTGATCAGGCTGACCACCAGAAATCCATCAGACCGAAAGTCATAGAAGTGACCGGGGTGAACATATACATTCTGGGAAGTCAGAAGTTCGAGGGCCAAGTCTTCGTCGGAGCGAATCGCGGGGACGCGCAGCACCGTGTACCAGCCGCCCTCAACGGCAAGCCGGCTGCATGCTCTTTGCCCAGCTACATGACGATCCAGCTCCGCAAGATTTCTGCGGACACGCGCCAATAACTGCTGCTGAAAACTTTGACGTTCTTCGAGAAACGCAGGCATCGCCAGTTGTACTGGCGCGTTCGGCGAGAGATACGCGTCCGCAATCACTTCGAGCCGTGCAACCGCTACCCTTTTCAGTTCCTGCGGTCCGCTCACGGCCAGCCACGCAGCCTTCATTTGCGGCAGGCCAGCAATCTTGGAAAGCCCGCTCAAGGTAAACGTAAGCACGCCGGAATTCGTCACGAAGCTCTCAGCGCTTCTTCCATTCAGCGCAAAATCGAGGAACACTTCATCGGCGACAATCCCCATCTGGTGCGCGCTGCAGATGGCGTTCAGCTTCGTCCTCTCCGGCGCCCTCGTGAAATGCCCTGTTGGATTGTTCGGGTGAACCACGATGACGGCACGCGTCCGCGCCGTGATGGCCTGCTCTAATGCATGAAAATCAATCTGCCACCCATGATCGTAAATTAGCGGATAGCGCACCAGCTTCACGTCCTGGATCTCCGCCAGGAAATCGAACAGCGGATAACTCGGTGAAGGAATCAGCACTTCGTCCCCAGGATTGCAGAGCGTTCGAAACACATAGGAGTAGCCTTCACTCGTGCTGGTCGTGAGGAAAATGTCCTCGACGGAAATAGCCTCGCTCCGATCCGCATAGTACCCGGCGACAGCCCGTCGAGCGCCCTGTAAACCCCTTGGATTTGGTTCGTAGCGGAGCGCCGCAGGATTCTTCAGCGCCTCCAGAATGGCTTTACTGTCATAGGAAAAACCGCATTCCGTGGGATTCGCAACGGTCAGATCGAGCAGCGGCTTCCCGGCGGCCCGATGCGCCGCAAGCGCCTCGCTGAGCCGGTTCGGCGTCAGATCCCAGTTGGTGCGAGTGGCAAACATGTTTGCGCGGCAATCCAGCATTATAGCCGCGGGTGTTCGTAAACCCCATCGGAACACGTTGACGTATACTTGAGTTCGTCCGTTTGAAAACATGAGCATGCATCCACACGCCAGCCCATCTTTAGAATCCGTGCCCCAGCTCGATCTCGCCGCGCAGTATGCGGCGATTGGCAGCGAGATTCGCGCGGCGATCGAAAAAGTCCTGGCTTCGCAGCAATTCGTCCTTGGGCTCGAAGGGGCCGCGCTGGAGCAGGAGATCGCCAGTCTATGCGGCGTGGCCCACGGCGTAGGAGTTGGTTCCGGGACCGACGCGCTGGTATTGGCCTTGCGAGCCTGCGGTGTGCAAGCCGGTGACGAAGTACTTCTCCCCCCGTTCACGTTTGTGGCCACCGGCAGCGCCGCGAGTGCCCTAGGAGCAAAACCGGTTTTCGCGGACATCCGGCCGGAAACCTACAACCTCGATGCCGCTGAACTGGAACGCCGCGTCACACGCCGCACCCGCGCGATTGTGGTTGTACATCTCTATGGACTCGCGGCGGATATGGATCCAATCCTGGCCTTCGCAAAGGCCCGCCGCTTAGCAGTGATTGAGGACAATGCCCAGGCGATCGGAGCTTCCTACAAGGGCCGCCGGACCGGATCGCTGGGCGATGCCGCGTGCCTCAGCTTCTACCCCACAAAGAATCTGGGCGCTTACGGCGACGCGGGCATGGTCGTTTCGAATTCACCGGAGCTCGCCGAGCGCATTCAAACGCTGCGCAACCACGGCCAGACGGCGAAATATTTCAGCACCGAGCCGGGCTGGAACAACCGCTTGGACGAATTGCAAGCCGCGATTCTGCGCGTCAAACTTCGCCATCTCTCGAATTGGCAGCGGGCGCGCCAGGCCAACGCTGCCGAATACACGCGCTTGTTAAATCAAATTCCCGGCGTGATGCCGCCGGTCACGCCGGAAGGGTTCGAACACGTCTTCCATCAATATACGATCCGCGTGGAGCGCCGCGATGCTCTGCAGCAATTCCTGCGCGAGCGAAAAATCGGAAGCACCGTCTATTATCCGTATCCATTGCATCTGCAACCGCTCTACGCATCGCTCGGTCACAAGCCGGGCAACTTTCCGCACGCCGAGCGCGCCGCGCAAGAAGTGCTTTCGCTGCCGATGTATCCCGAATTGCGCGCAGAACAAATCGCACGCGTTGTCGAGGCCATCGCCGATTTTTTGAAGTGTTAATTTTTCTTTGGTTTAGAATTATTTTCCCAGGTAAAGAAGTGCCAAAAGAAAAACCCAAAGCCCATCCATGAAATGCCAGTAGTAGGAAGTGGTTTCCGCGACAAGGCTGAGCGAAATTCTTTTCTGATCGGATTTGCGGAAGGAAACGTAGAGAAGTGCGCCTACGCCGCCCAGCAGGTGGACGGCGTGTGCGCCAGTGAAAATATAAAAAAAGCTGCTGGCCTGGTTGCTGGCGATATACACGCCCTGTGCGACCAATTGCCGCCATGCTATCAGCTGTCCGGCAACAAATGAGATCCCCAAACCCGTGGTGAGCAGCCAGAATTTTCTGAAACCAGATGAATCGGCGGAAGAGAGCCGCCGCCGCGCCGCTTCCAGAGTGAAACTGCTCCCGAGAAGAATGAGCGTGTTCGCCAAAAGAATTGGCGGCAGATGTACAGTCACCCACACGTCGCTGCCATGCCGCAAAACAATGAAGGCGCTGGCCAGGGCCATGAAGAACATCAAAATAGATACGAGAGCAATCGTGATTGCCGTGGAGTAGCGCTTGGGCGAGGGAGATTGTTTGCGACCACGATTGTCGTTGTCCCCGCCGCCGTCGTCGCCATGGTCGCCGTCTGGGGGCGGATTTCCACGGCCACCGCCGATGTCTTCGATGATCAGTTCGATTTCCGGAGGTGAGGTTGTGCCGGGCATAATGAAATTTCAGGGCCTCGATCAGCGCGCTTTTGCTACTTCTTCGGGCGACAGGTGCTGGGGTACGAAATCTTCGGCGAGACCGGGCACGCCGAATTCGTAAGCTCCACGATACACCACCGGGTCAGTAGCGCCAAAATCCCCGGCGGGCGGCGGAGAAGGGACGCTCCACTCAAGAGTCGTGGCCCGCCAGGGATTGCGTTCTTCGATTTTTTCGCCGCGGAAAAGACTCCACAGAAAATTGCAGAGAAAAAGTCCTTGCGCGATCACCAGGAGGATCGCGGCGATGGTGATGAACCCGCGGACGGGCGCGACCATTGCGGCGATGCGGCTGCCGGAGTAGAGGTTGGCGTGTGTAAGCAGGCCAAGCCAGTGCATGGGCATGAAGACGAGATAGACGCCGGCGAAGGTGAGCCAGAAATGAATCTTGCCAAGCAACTCGTTGAGGCGGCGGCCGAAGAGTTTTGGAAACCAGAAAAACAGTGCGCCGAGGATGGCGAACGTGGCGGCGACGCCCATCACCAGGTGGAAATGTCCGGTAATGAATTCGTCGCTGACGGCCGCGGCGGCGAGATCGTGCCCCGCGAGGAAGATTCCAGAAATTCCGCCCGCTATAAAGAGAGAAACAAAACCGCTGGCGAACAACATCGAGGTGTTGAGCTGAAGGCGCGCGTTCCAGAGCGTGCCCAGCCAACTGATCACCAGAATCGTGGCGGGCAGACCGAGCGAGGAAGCCAGGAGCGAAAAGACCAGCGGCGAAAATGGATTCATGCCGCTGGCAAACATGTGCTGGCCCCAAACGCAAAACCCGAAGAGACCCACGCCGCACAATGCCAGAACTACGAGGCGTTCCATCCAAACGGGCTTGCGGGAAAACGTGGAGAGGAGATGCGTGGTCAGCCCGAAGCAAGGAAGCATGGCGATGTAGACTTCGGCTTGGGCGAAAAACCAAAACAGGCGCTGCCAGAGCACCGGAAGAAAATTCACGACAAAACCTGCGGGTTGACCGGCAAGAAAATTCAGTGGCGGGAAAAAGTGCGTGGTCAAAAGGCGATCCGATAGCAAGCAGACGGAGGCCGCGAGGAGAATGCTGAAGATCAATGTGCTCAGAATGGCGTTGATGAACCAGGCCCAGACAGTGAGCGGGAGCCGCGCCAGGGTCATGCCACGGGCGCGGAGATCGATGGTGGTAACGCTGAAATTGATGCCGTTGCAGAGAGAGGCGAAGGAGAAGAGCGCGACGCTGGCAATCCAGAAGGTGATTCCGGTTTCCGGAGCGGCCAGGAACGCGATGGTCAAGCCGAGGAGCGAGGCGGCGGTGGCCCAGAAGGAGAGCCGATTTAGTTTGGGAAAGGCCATTTCCCGCGCGCCGATTTGCAGCGGCAGGAAATAGTTGCCGAAGCCGGCCTGCGGCGCAGCGGTTAGCACCAAAAAAACCATGAGCGAGCCGTGGAATGTCGTGAGAGCGGCGTAACGTTCCAGAGAGGATCCGGACAAAAACGGAAGGCGTACGCCGGGCCAGACCAGATGGATGCGCATGAGCAGCGACATCGCCAAACCGAGAAACACGCTGAACAGCGCGAGCCAGAGATAGTTCAGCCCGATCACTTTGTGGTCGGTGCTGAAGACACAGCGGGCCAGAAAGCCAGGCTGGGGCGTCTCCGGTTGATCTGCTCCGCTGTCGTCGTTGGCCATGGAAGCTGGACAAATAGAATACATCGGGGAGGAAAAGACAAGCAGCATACGAGAGGGTTCGAAAATGGCGTGCACCCTCCCCCTCCAAGAAGGTAACTGAGTGGGATGGGAAGATTTTGGAGGAGTTAGATGGACAACCTGGCTGGCGAGCATGGTTTGCGAGGCACCGGATTTGGGCCTCAATTGCGACGCTCACGTTGGCCGTTGTATCGTTGCGTCAGCATGGAGGGACCAATGCAGAAACGCAAACTTGGAAATAGCAATTTGGAGGTTTCGGCCCTCGGACTCGGCTGTATGGGAATGAGCTTTGGCTATGGCCCGGCCGGAGACAAGCAGGAGATGATCGCAGTCATCCGGGCAGCGCTGGAACGCGGGGTCACCTTCTTCGATACCGCCGAAGTCTACGGCCCGTTCACAAACGAAGAACTCGTGGGTGAGGCCCTCGCTCCTTTCCGTGAGCAAGTGGTGATCGCCACCAAGTTCGGGTGGAAGCTTGATCCTAACACTGGCAAACAGGTTGGACTGGATAGTCGGCCAGAGCACATCAAGGAGGTCGCCGAGGCTTCGCTCAAGCGACTCAGGATCGATGCCATCGATCTCTTCTATCAACACCGTGTTGACCCGGACGTGCCAATCGAAGAGGTGGCCGGAGCCGTGAAAGACTTGATCCAGCAAGGCAAGGTGAAGCACTTCGGCCTTTCTGAAGCAGGGGTGCAAACAATTCGTCGCGCACACGCGGTTCAGCCTGTCACGGCACTCCAGAGCGAATACTCGCTGTGGTGGAGAGACCCTGAAGCGGAAATCATACCGACCCTTGAGGAACTCGAGATCGGATTCGTTCCATTTAGCCCTCTTGGCAAGGGCTTCCTCACAGGTAAGATCAGCGAGAGCACGACGTTCGATAGTACCGATTTCCGCAACATCGTCCCTCGCTTTAGCCCAGAAGCTCGGAAAGCTAATCAAACCTTGGTTGATCTGATTAGCAGGCTCGCAGAACAAAAGAAGGCAACACCTGCTCAGATCGCGCTCGCTTGGCTGCTGGCCCAGAAGCCGTGGATTGTTCCAATCCCCGGCACAACCAAGCTGGCGCGCCTCGAAGAAAATATCGGAGCAGCTGCCGTCGAACTCACGCCCGAAGATCTCCGCCAAATCGGCGGCGCCGTCTCCAAGATTACGGTGCAAGGGGCTCGGTACCCGGAAAATCTGCAGAAAATGACCGGCCGCTAAGCGCGAACAATTTTGTTCTATGGTTGCGTTACGCGCCGGACATGTGCTGAGGCGTTCTAGCGGGTTGAGGGTTGGCCACCCGTCAGCCGACAAATTTCCTTGTCAGACTCTCCAGAGTTCGTTATGTTGACCGTCAACTATTAGCTTTACGTACCCGGATGCGTGGGAAAAGACTGAAGCACAGCATCCCCAAGTGAATTGGATCAGCGAGTCCGAAGACTATCTCTGAAGCTGCAGCTTCCCACCCTGGAAGGAAAGAACCAAGGAGCGCTGCCATGCCCTTACGGCTCGACACTGCCGTTCATTTCATTGCCGCGGCAACCATTTTCCTGATTGGCATGGTCAACACCTTGGCGGCCCAGGAGCGCGACCGCAGCAAGGTTCCCGCGCAATACAAGTGGGATTTGACTGCACTCTATCCCACAGATCGGGCGTGGAGGAGCGAAAAGGAAAAGCTTGTCGCCGAGCTGCCCAAGCTTAAGGAGTATCAGGGCACACTGGCCTCCTCTGCACAGCGGCTGGCTGATGCGCTGGAGACGGAAAGCCGCATGGAAAAGGAACTTAGGCGGCTTAGTAATTACGCTGGGTTGATATCGGACCAAGACACTCGTGTGAGCACTTACCAGGGGATGCAGCAGGAAGCAGTTCAACTCTGGTCCACATTCGGGGCCGCTTGCGCCTTCGTTGAACCCGAAATTCTGAAAATGGATAAGGCTACTCTGCAAAGGTTTATTGCTCATGAACCTCGCCTCCAGATTTATCAGCACTATCTTGACAATGTCACCAGGCGTCGGCCACACACGCTTAGTGAAGCGGAAGAGAAATTGCTCGCGGCGTCAGCCGTCATAGCGAATGGACCATCGAGCGCCCATAGCATTTTCTCGAATGCCGATTTCCCTTATCCAACGGTAGTCCTGGGCGATGGCAAGACCGTAAGACTGAACACTGCCGCGTATGAACTGCACCGCGCTTCTCCCATCAGGGGAGATCGGGAAAAGGTCATGGCGTCGTTTTTTGGTGCGCTTGGCGGATATCGTGGAACGTTTGGTTCCATGATGAATACCAGCGTCCAAGCATCAATTTTTTACGCCCGCGCCCGCAACTACAACACAACCCTCGATGCCGCTCTCGACGATGCCAACATTCCGACCTCCGTGTATACCAAACTCCTTGAGGGCGTAAGGCGCAATCTGCCCACATTCCATCGCTATCTGAAGCTCAGGAAGCGCATCATGGACCTGCCGGAATTGCACTACTATGATTTGTACGCACCGCTCGTGAAATCGGTCGACACGGAATATTCCATCGAAGACGCGGAGAAAAATATTCTGGCCGCACTGGCCCCGCTGGGGAAGGAATATGCCGCAGGGGCGAGGCAGGCGTTCTCCGATCGTTGGATCGATTTCTATCCTTTGGAAGGTAAAGCCGCAGGCGGATATATGAGTGGGGATGCCTATGACGTGCACCCCTATATCCTGTTGAACTTCAACGGCAAGTACGAGGACGTGACCACGATGGCCCATGAACTGGGTCACAGCATGCAAAGCTACTTTTCCAATAAGGCTCAGCCCTACCCCTTGGCCTTGTACCCAAACTTCGTGGCCGAAGTTGCCTCCACGTTCAACGAGTCATTATTGATCGACTATATGCTCAAAACCACGATGGCCAGTGCGACCAGGGTGTCTCTACTGGGTAGATATCTGGAAAATATCAAGACAACGTTCTTCCGCCAGACCCAGTTTGCGGAATTTGAGTTGCGCCTGCATGAAATGGCAGAAAAAGGTCAACCTCTCACGGGCGACTCGATTTCGAAACTCTACGCCGAGATTGCCAGAGAATACTACGGCAGCGAGCAGGGTGTCTGTACCGTGGATGACTACGTTGCCTACGAGTGGTCCTTCATTCCACATTTCTACGGCAACTTCCACGTTTACGAGTATGCGACTTCTTTTGCGGCGTCGTCCGCGTTGTCGGAAAAAGTGTTATCAGGCGAACCTGGCGCGACGGAGCGTTACCTGAAATTCATCTCTGGAGGTGGATCGAAGTATCCGATCGATTTGCTGAAAGACGCCGGCGTCGACATGACCACTGACGAGCCACTCGACCTGACGGTAAAAAAGATGAATCGCGTCATGGATGAAATCGAGAAGTTGCTCCCGCAAACGAAGGTCGCACATTGACTCAACATGACATAAAGAAACCGAGATCGGAAAGCAGAGACTAGAGAGCAGAAACTAGAACTGGAAATTGGAAAAGCGAAGAGAAGGCACGATTCCGACATCCGACCAAAACAGTTCCGCAAACTGTATAAAAGTGAACAACGCGCATCCTGGAGAATCTCCAGGATGCGGCACCAGTTGGTCAGCCGGCGCCTAGCGGCGTTTCTCTATTGGTGACCCGCGCGTGAGTTTTTGTCGCATCACGAGGTTGCCGGCTGAGGCCTATGAGAAACCTAGCGCCCCGCCCCGCAGAACGGAACGGTGGTGCTTTTTCCCATGAGGATCATCTTCCCCACATTATTTTGTTTCCTGCTGTGTGCTACTCATGCTTCAGCGCAATCGCCAATGGCGTGCGCAAATGGCGAAGCTCCGTCGCCGTCGCAAGAGGCGAAGCTCCAGCCAGCGGCGCGAGTGGCAAGACTCCAGCAGCCGCCGCTATCGGCAAGACTCCGGTCGCGGCGGCCAGGGTCAAGACCATTGAACTGGGGCTGGGATACTCGTACGTGAGTCATGCAGAGAACCAGTCCAAGCGAGTGGGCTTACAGGGCGCGGATGCCAGCTTCACGATCTGTTTTTCCCGACTGGACATCAAGGCTGATGTGGGTTACGCGCGAGCCTCCAGTGTAATGGGCACGGGGCGGCGCAGCGATGTCCTGAGTTACCTAGTGGGTCCCGTTTTCCATCCCACGACTCGTCGTAATTTTAATACCTACGTTCATGCCCTGGTGGGGGGCGCCAGGGTAAGTGGTCCGATTCTGACTAATGGCGGGTCCATCCTGCTCGGGGATGGACGACGGGCTACGCCTGGGCGGTTGGCGGCGGAACTGAGTACTGGTTGACAGATTCCATGGCCATTCGGACGGGCGCGGACTACCTAAGAACCGCGTACTACGACTCGTCGCTGGTGGTTCGGGGCCAAGGGAACCTCAGAACAACGGCGACGGTGGTCTATTATTTCGGAATGCTGTCGCGGAGAAGGCGATGAGGGCCACCGACGAGAACGTCCATAGTGGCGCTGCGTCTTCGATACGTATTTCTTGAAGCTTGTCCCGAAAACAATTTCATTTTGGACCTCAGGGGCTAAAGCCCCAGAATATTCCGCACTTTTGGGCACGGCTGAGCCGTGCCCTCCCGAGATTCGTAGCCCGCCTGCTGAACATTTGCTTTGAGATGGAAAATGGGTAGAGTAGCGTCTCGCGCCGAAGTCGTGGCGGTGAGAAATATGGATACGGGCAGACCGGCAAGCTACTCGGGCCTCGCCGATAAAACGGTGTTCATCACCGGCGGAGGAAGCGGTATCGGTGCGGCCTTCACGCGCGCGTTCGCGGGGCAGGGGGCTCGCGTAGGTTTCCTAGATATTGCGGAGGAAGCGAGCCGGGCGCTGGTCGCGGAGATTCAGAAAGAGACGGGAACGGCGCCACTCTTCATCGCCTGCGACCTCCGGGACATCGCCGCACTGCAAGCCGCTATCGAGAAAATCCGCGTCGAGTTGGGAGACATCGGGGTGCTCATCAATAATGCCGCGAACGACGAACGTCACAAGCTAGACCAGGTCACGCCTGCGTATTGGGATGAGCGGATCGCGGTGAACGTGCGGCACATGTTTTTCGCGGCGCAAACGGTGGCGCCGCAGATGAAGCGACTCGGCGGAGGCGCAATTATCAATCTTGGCTCCATTATTTGGAGGGTCAAGCAACCGGGCCTCCCGGTATACAACGTGGCCAAGGCTTCCATCACGGGGTTGACGCGAGTGCTGGCACGAGAATTTGGGCCTTTGGGCATACGCGTGAACACACTTTCGCCTGGTGCGGTCTGGACGGAGAGGCAAATCAAATTGTGGTTTAAGCCGGAGTTCCAGGAGGAAGTAATGGCCGGCCAATGTTTGAAGACGCGCGTGCTTCCCAGCGACATTGCGAACATGGCGCTGTTTCTGGCTTCGGACGCGGCGGAAAAATGCACGGCACAGGACTTCATTGTGGATGCAGGGTGGAGTTGAGGGAATGATGAGAACCATCAAAGGACCAGCGATTTTTCTGGCGCAGTTCGCGGGCGATACGGCCCCATTCAACAGTTTGAAGAGCATTGCTTCGTGGGCCACCAAACTCGGCTACAAGGGCGTGCAAATTCCGTCGTGGGATGCGCGCCTGTTTGATCTGCAGCGCGCGGCAGAGAGCAAGGCCTACTGCGAGGAGATCCGCGGCACCGTGGCGGCCCACGGCCTGGAGATCACCGAACTTTCGACGCATCTTCAAGGCCAGCTGGTGGCCGTGCATCCCGCATATGACCTGGCCTTCGATGGGTTCGGGCCGGAAAAGTTGCGGGGCAACCCGCGAGCGAGGCAAGCTTGGGCGGTGGAACAATTAATGCTCGCGGCGCGCGCGTCCGCCAACCTGGGGCTCGCTGCGCATGTGACATTTTCCGGGGCCCTGGCGTGGCCGTACTTGTATCCGTGGCCGCAAAGGCCCGCCGGACTGATTGAAACTGCTTTTGAAGAGCTGGCAGCGCGCTGGCGTCCGATCCTGGATGCATTTGACAAAGCGGGAGTGGATTTGTGCTTTGAGATCCATCCCGGCGAAGATTTGCATGATGGGGTCACGTTCGAAATGTTTTTGGAGCGCGCCGGCAATCATCCAAGATGCACTATGCTGTTTGACCCGAGTCATTTCGTGCTGCAGCAGCTCGACTATCTGGAATTCCTCGATCTGTACCACGAGCGCATCAAAATGTTTCACGTCAAGGATGCGGAGTTTCGCCCGACAGGCCGCCAAGGCGTTTACGGGGGCTATCAGTCCTGGGTGAACCGGGCAGGACGGTTTCGTTCGCCGGGAGATGGCCAAGCGGATTTCAGCGCCATATTTTCCAAGCTGACGCAGTATGGCTTTGACGGGTGGGCTGTGCTGGAGTGGGAGTGTTGCATCAAGAGCAGCGAGCAGGGAGCTGCGGAAGGGGCTCCTTTTATCCAGCGGCATATCATTCAGGCGGCAAGCAGCACGTTTGATGACTTCGCAAGTTCAGGCGCGGATCAACGCGCGAACCGACGGATGCTAGGACTGGATTGAAATGGGGCGAGGGTCATGACAACGAACACACAGTCAACTGATGCAGCAAACCGGCGCCTCCGGCTAGGTATGGTCGGCGGCGGACCGGGCGCTTTCATTGGAGCGGTGCACCGCATTGCGGCGCGGCTCGACGATCGTTTCGAACTGGTCGCCGCGACGTTGTCTTCCAATCCGGAGCGAAGCCGCGCCGCGGCCCGTGACCTGCATATCGCGGCGGAGCGAGCATACGGAAGTTTTGGGGAAATGGCTGCGGCGGAAGCGAGGAGGCCGGACCGGATTGACGCCGTCTCGATTGTCACGCCCAATCATCTTCATTTCGGGCCCGCAAAGGCGTTTTTGGAGGCGGGCATTCATGTCATCTGCGATAAGCCGCTGACCACGACGGTGGAAGATGCGGTGGCGCTGGCGCAGATGGTTCGGCGCAGCGGGCTCATTTTTGGCCTGACGCACAATTACACGGGCTATCCGCTGGTGCGGCAAGCGAGAGAGATGATCGAAGCTGGGGAACTTGGCCTCATTCGCGTGGTGCAAGTGGAGTACGCGCAGGATTGGCTGACTACTCCGCTCGAGCAGACGGGACAGAAACAAGCGGCGTGGCGCACGGATCCGGCGCAGAGCGGGCCTGCGGGCTCGCTTGGGGATATTGGTACGCACGCGTACAATATCGCGTGTTTTGTAACGGGACTTCGCTGCGATCAGGTGGCTGCCGACGTGTCCATTTTCGTACCGGGGCGGCGGCTCGACGACAACGTGCAAATGCTCTTGCGATTTGACGGCGGCGCGCGCGGAATGTTGTGGGCGAGCCAGGTGGCTGTGGGAAATGAGAACAATCTGCGCTTGCGCGTCTATGGAGAGAAAGCGGGAATCGAGTGGGGGCAGGAGAATCCGAACTATCTGCGGTTTACTCCGTATGGGAAGCCGCCGGTTACCATTAGCCGCGCTGGGGCTGGAGCGACGGCGTCTGCGAAGCACGCTAGCCGCATCCCGTCTGGGCATCCGGAAGGATACCTGGAGGCGTTCGCGCAACTTTATGCGGACTTGGCGGAACAGATTACGGCGCGGAACGCGGGGCGGGCTCCGAAGCCCGCGTCGTTGCTCGTACCGGGCGTGGAGGACGGCGTAGCGGGAGTTCAGTTCATTTCTGGAGTCCTGGAATCTTCGCGCCGAAACTCGGCGTGGGTGAATCTGCCATCGTCCCGGTTGTAAGGCGGACGGCCCACGCTCGGCGGGCCCCAAGTTACAGCGCGGCCCTTCGAGGCTAAGGGTAAGCGAGGCGGGGTAGAAGGAAACGGAAGAAGGCGTCGGGGCTGGAGTCGAGACAGACTTGTGCGTTGGGAGGGCCCGATTCAGTCCGAGTAAAACCTTTGTCGTCGACGCGAATGTGTATGGGTTGGACGGGGCAGAGGCTGGGATTCACGAGGAAGGCGATGGTCATGGGGTCGAACAGAGTCGGCGTTTCCTGGCCCCACTGGTGATAGAGCAACGTGAGGGCATCGGTGAGCGGCGTGCCTTGGCTGAAAAGGAACGCACGCTTGACCTCGTCCAACTTCAATTGGGTGGAGTCGAGCGGCATGACGAAGAGGGGCACTCCCGAGGCGAAGAGTTTTTGGGCGGAAGGAATGTCATTCAGGATGTTCCATTCGGGTTGCGGAGGGCGCGGAGGCGTGTAGCCGAGATCGCCATAGCCGCGCTTGATTGAGCCACCCATTATGACTACGCGCTTGAGCTTGCGAAACGTGGCCGCGTCCTTGTCGATAGCGGCGCCGACATTCATCAAGGGGCCGATGGCGATCAGGGTGACCTGACCCGGGTAGCGGCGAATCTGTTCTAGGAAAAAACCGACAGCGTCGAGATGAGATGGCTTCGCATCGTGCCCGCCTTCGGCGTAGCGGCGCTGGGTGAACGTGCCTTTACTCGCCGTGGGCGTACCCGCTGCCACGGGGATCTCCGGGCGACCCTCTTCGGCAAGGAAGCGATCGACAAGCTTTGCGCGGGTTTCGGTGTCTCCGAACGTGGTGGTGATACCGATGATTTGCAGCTCCGGGCTGCGCAAGGCCAGAGCTAACGCGAAGGCGTCATCGACGTCGTCGCCGATGTCGGTGTCAATGATCACTTTTTCGGGGACGCCGGGGGTCGGAGAAGATTGGCCGCGACAGGTGAGTGAGACCAATTGCATTGCACAACCTAAGATGCAAGTCAGGAACGCTGGGGACTTGGGCATACGAGATCGTCTGAGCTCCGATGCTTACCGCGCCCACTGCGACGGTTTGAGCGGGAAAGAGATGAGTCTATCATGAGGCCAGACGAAGGAAAGGCACACGATGGGTGTGGCCGGGCGCGGACTTTCTTTGAAAACAAGGGCAGCCGGCAACTTTTCTCGGGCCTACGGGTTCATGGGGTTTAGGGTTGGGTGTGCATACGTAACCCGTTGATTCTGTTGAAGTAATGTAAATTATCCATATTGCCATGCAGCCAGGGAAAGAGTAGTTTTCGCGAATCGAAGCTTTGCTTGGGCCTGGCGCAGCAAACTCTTCTCGTGTCCCAGGGCTTCAGGTTTTGCATGCCGGCCCGCAAACCGGGAGGTAGCACATGCGACGAATTTCAGCGTATTTGATTTTTTCCTTGGTGTTTCTGGGAGTCCAAGCAAGCACGAAGGCGCAGGACATCCTGGTGCCCGCCGGGACGCTGCTCAAATGCACGCTCGACGAACCAAATTTTTCCTCAGCCACTGCCGAAGTTGGTGATCCTGTGGTCTGCCACTTGAGCAGCCTCCGGGAATTCGGACAGAATGTTTTTCCCCGGGGAAGCTACCTCGGAGGACACCTGGAGGCAGACAAGGAGCCCGGACACTTCGTCGGCAAGGGCTACCTGAAGATGGAATTCGACCGTATCGGCTTCCCTAGTTCCGATATTCCCGTTCCCAGCAAAGTCATTGCTGCCAAGGGATACCAAGTGGATCGTCACGGGGACATTGTGGGCCGCGGCCACAAAACGCGAGACATCGTGGAATGGCTCATCCCTCCGCTGTGGCCTTGGAAGATCATTATGCTGCCTGCCCGCGGCCCACGACCCACGCTGAAAGGCGAAGAGCAAATCACCGTGCGCCTAATGGACGATATCCAAGTGCCTCGTCTGGTGGCTTCTGCTCAGTCTTATGAAAGGCCCGCCTCTTACGACCGGCCGCCGCGTCCAATCTATAGGCGGCAATCTTTTGACCGGCCGCCGGCCCGTGACAAGCAGCGATCCCCTGAACCTGCGCAAACAGTCATCGACACGCCGGAAAACACCATCCCCGATATCACCTACGACGCCCAGAGCAGTCCAGCTCAGCAGAACCAGCCAAGCATTCCGGAGGCTTCGACAGCACGAACGGAGCCATCGGTTCCAGCTTCGAGCACTGTTCGCCAACCGCTGCGGACCAGGTGGATCGCCCTCAAGCCGGGCAGTGTGTACGAGGTCGCGGATTACCGCATCCACCAAGGCAGCGTGACTTATGTTCTTGCAAGCGGCGCTGCTGGCTCAGTGGACATCACCGAAGTGGATTGGCGCAAAACGTCTCACCTGAACGCTGAGCCAACCGCCTCATCGGTTGCAACTCGCGCTGCTCTTACAGAGCCAATTTCGGGGCGCGATTGAGTTTGCGATTTTCGGGAGCGATCGCGATCCGACAGGCGGGTGGTCCAGCGATAATTGTTCCGGGGATGCCCTTTTGTCTCGTGGCGCGGCGTTACTGCTCGGGGAGTTTTTCTTCGAGTTCGCTGGCGAGCTTGTGGACGTCCGTGGTTTCGCTGAATCCTTGAACCTGCCGGGTTGCGGATTTCACGTCGACGCCGGCGTGTTGACAGAGCCTTTCCAGCATCTGGAGCATCATGGTGAGCTCCTGCTCGGCGAGCATGCCGACCTGAAGATCGAGATGAGAGCGCCGCTCGGCCTGGCGAGCCATACGATTCTAACTGATCAGCACGAAAATGGTGAGGAACACGCTCTCCGAGGCGACAAATAGCGACAGCATGCCGAAGGGGAAAGGATCGAAAGCTTTTACGCCGGGAATCAAACGGAGATTCACCGCGCTCCAGGCCGTTGTGTTGGGGCCTCGTTGTCAGCGGGATAGATGATGATCTCGACGGTGCCCCAACATCCGCCACGACGGACTCATTGGGGGTCGATTTCGTTTAGGTAAGGATGCAAAATCCGGAGAAACCATAAGAGGAGAGCCCTTCGGCTTTGCTCCGGGGGAAATTTCGCTTTCAGCGAGATTTTGGTGCGGTCGAGAGGACTCGAACCTCCACGCCTTGCGGCGCTAGCACCTCAAGCTAGTGCGTCTGCCAGTTCCGCCACGACCGCGTCGTCCTCCATCGTAAAGGCATCGGCGAATGGTGTCAAACGAGGAAAGGGAAGGTGCACTGAAGTGTGCCCCTACAAGAATAAGAAACTGAGATGGCAACGTTAAGCCGCCGTTATGAGCCAGGAAACCGAGTTACGGTTTCTTGGGCGGCGCGGATGCGGGCTGCGAAGTTGGCGGAGCCTGTTGCGTCGTTGGTTGCGAACTAGCAGGCGTTTGTGATGCCGGCTGGGAGGCGGCTGGCTGCGTCACCGGTGTTGTTGCAGGAGTCTTCGCTGGCGTGGTCGGCGGAGCGACCGGGGCCGGCTTCGGCGCGGGTTGTGAGACTTTTTGCAGGATCGAGCTGCCCTGTCCTACGGCCTTGTCGGTCCGAAGAACGAGCGCCATCGCACAGAGCATAAACATGATCGCGCACCACGTAGTAGCTTTTGAGAGGACGTTGGCTGCGCCGCGGGGGCCAAAAGCGGTCTGGCTGCCTGCGCCACCGAATGCACCTGCGAGGTCCGCGGCCTTGCCGCTCTGTAGCAAGACGACGATGATCAACACCAGACAGTTCAAGATGAAAAACCCGGTGAGCAGCCAGCCGGCAAACCGGAAGCCAAGAACAATGATGCCGAATCCGATGAGCAGGGCTATGGCCCACTTCACTGCCGCTTTTGCATCCATTTCAAGAACCTCTATCAAAATCGAGTGATTGCCGGGCTGAAGCCCGGCCTCTACTTAAAATTTACGATCGCCGCGAACGACTTCGTGTCGAGGCTTGCCCCGCCCACAAGCGCGCCGTCCAATTCTTCCTGCGCCATCAATCCCTGAATGTTGTCAGGCTTGACGCTGCCGCCATAGAGAATCCGGAGGGCCGAGGCATGATGTACGGAGAACTGCTGACCCGCGCATCGCCGGAGAAACCGGTGAGCAGTCGCCGCAATTTCCGGGGTTGCCGTACGGCCGGTACCGATTGCCCAGACTGGCTCGTATGCAATCAGAATACGGGAGAACTCATCGGGGGTCAACGCGCCGGGGCCGCCCGTGAATTGCCGGAGGAGCACTTCTTCGGCTAGGCCGGCGTCGCGGTCTTCCTGCATTTCACCCAAACAAACAATGGGAGTCAGGCCGGAATCGAGCGCGACTAGCGTCTTCTTGGCGACGTTGTCGTCCGTTTCACGGAAGAGCTGGCGGCGCTCGGAGTGGCCGATAATGACGTAACGGCAGCCAGCCTCGGCGAGCATGGGGGCGGAGACTTCGCCGGTGAACGCACCTTCCTTGCTCCAGGAGACGTTCTGGCCCGAGATGGCGATGTTGGTACCTTGCGCCGCTTCGGCAGCCGTGGAGATGGCCGTGAAAGGAGGGGCGACAATGATGTCGCAATGCTTGGAGTTTGCGACTAACGGCGTGAAGGCCGAGAAAAATGCGCGCGTCTCCGCGAGCGTTTTGTACATTTTCCAGTTGCCGGCGATTACGCGGCGTCGCATTTGAATACCTCCAAAGATAAAGCGCACAGGCAGGAATGCCTGTCCCACCCGAGCGAAAGAATCTGTGCGTTCATTTGTTGGTGAGGGCTTCGACTCCGGGAAGTTTGCGTCCGGCGAGAAATTCCAGGGAAGCGCCGCCGCCGGTGGAGATATGGGAGATTTTGTCCGCGAGGCCGGAGTGGTGGACGGCTGCGACGGAGTCGCCGCCGCCGACGATGGAAGTTGCCCCGGTGATTGTAGCGGCAGCGACGGCTTTGGCGATCTCGAGCGTGCCTTTCGCAAAAGCGGGCATCTCGAATACCCCCATGGGACCGTTCCAGACGATGGTTTTTGCGGGAGCAATTTTCTGACGATAGGCCTCGATAGTCTTGGGACCGATATCCAAGCCCGTCCAGCCGTCGGGTGTGGCCGAGACGGAGACGGTTTGCGTCGCGGTGTCCGCTTTGAATTCCTCGCCGACAACGTGATCGACGGGAAGCAGGAGCGGAAATTTCCTCTGCCTTGCTTCGTCGCGCAATCGGCGAGCAAGTTCCAGCTTGTCATCTTCGACGAGCGATTTGCCGATAGGCTGGCCGTCGGCTTTGAGGAAGGTGTAAGCCATGCCGCCGCCGATGAGCATGGCGTCGGCAATTTTCATCAGATTTTCGACGACTTCGATCTTGTCGCTGACTTTGGCGCCGCCGAGAATCGCGACGAAGGGACGCGCGGGATTGGTCACCGCTTTGCCGAGGTAGGCCAGCTCTTTTTCCATGAGCAGCCCTGCAGCGGCTTGCTGCACGAAGCGCGTGATGCCAACAACGGAAGCATGCGCGCGATGAGCGGAGCCAAAGGCGTCGCAAACGTAAACGCCGTCACAGAGCGCGGCGAGCTGTTTCGAAAAGGCTTCGTCGTTTTTTTCTTCGTCGGGATGGAAGCGCACGTTTTCCAGCACGAGCACTTCCCCGTCGCGCAAGGCCTTGCTCTGGCCTTCGGCGCCTGGACCGACGCAATCCAGGGCGAAGGCGATCGGCTTGCCGAGCAACTCTTCCAATTTTTTGGCGGCGGGCCTCAGAGAATATTTTGGATCCGGGCCGCCTTTGGGCCGGCCGAGATGCGAAGCAAGCACGAGCCGACCGCTCTTTTCGATGGCCAGGCGCAGTGTCGGCAGAGTTTCGCGGATGCGCGTGTCGTCGGTAACGACCCCGTCTTTCAAGGGAACGTTGAAGTCCACGCGGATGAAAACGCGTTTGCCACGAAGGTCGAGGTCGTTGATGGTGAGCTTGGTCATGATTCGCGAGTCGGGAGATCAGAAAATAAAGAGGACAGACTAAAGTCTGTCCCACATTTAGAATTTAGAGGCCAGGAGCTTGATCAAGTCGCGGCAACGGCAGGAGTAGCCCCACTCGTTGTCGTACCAGGCCAAAACCTTGACGCAGCGGTCACCGACGACTTTGGTGTACTCGGCATCTACGATGGAGGAATTCGAATTGCCCTTGAAGTCGGCGGAGACGAGCTCTTCTTCGGTGTAAGCAAGAATACCTTTCATTGGTCCGCTGGCCGCAGCTTTGAGGGCGGCGTTGACGGATTCTTTCGTGGCGGGCTTGTCAACGAAAACGGTCAGGTCCACGACGCTGACGTTGGGCGTGGGCACGCGCATAGCGTAGCCGTCGAGTTTGCCTTTTAGCTCGGGGATGACAAGGTGCAGGGCTTTGGCCGCGCCCGTGGAGCTGGGAATCATGTTGATCGCAGCGGCGCGAGCGCGGCGCAAATCCTTGTGGGGGAGGTCGAGGAGCTTCTGATCGTTCGTGTAGGAATGGATCGTGGTCATGGTGCCGCTGTGGATTCCAAACGTTTCCAGGAGGACTTTGGCGACAGGTGCGAGACAGTTTGTGGTGCAGGAAGCGTTCGAAATGACGTGGTGCTTCGCAGGATCGTAGGTTTTGTCGTTCACGCCGAGGACGAAGGTGGCGTCCGGGCCGTCGGCAGGCGCGGAGATAATGACTTTTTTCACCGGCGCGCGAAGATGCTTCTTCGCGTCGGCCCCCTTGGTAAAAAGACCGGTGGATTCGACGACGATATCCGCGCCGACCGAGGCCCAGTCAATTTCGGCAGGATCTTTCGTCTTGAAAACCTTGAAGCTCTTCCCTTCCACGGCGATGGTGTCTTCGGTGTGCGTGACGGCGTGTGGAAGATTGCCGAGGACGGAGTCGTACTTCAGAAGGTGCGCGAGCGTCTTGGCATCGGTGACGTCATTGACGGCCACGAATTGAATGTTCTTGTCATCGAGCGCGGTGCGCATGATGTTGCGTCCGATGCGGCCGAAGCCGTTGATGCCGACCTTAATGGCCATTACTTCCTCCGATGAGGTGTCAAGAATTGCGGCAATACAGGAGCGAACGACAGCCGCAGGCGAACAAGAAATGCTATGGGCTGCGTGGACAAAAGTCAAACGCACGGAAAATTGGGCCGCTATAATGGCCCGCGATGAAGGAGTGGGCACCTGCAACGGCATTGCGCTGGCTGTTCGATCCCGAACGCGCCGCCGCGGACCGCTTGATCCCTCGCTGGATTTTCCTGCGGGCGCTGGGGCTCATCTATTATTCCGCTTTCTTCTCGCTGGCTTTTCAAATTCGTGGATTGATTGGGCTGCACGGAATTCTTCCCGCCAACGAATATCTGCGAGCCTTGTTCGAACGATTCGGCCATGCGAGCTACTGGTACGCGCCGACGCTGCTGTGGTTTTCAAGCGGGTCGCGGGCGCTCATGGTGATTTGCTGGGCAGGAATGATCGCTTCGCTTTTGTTGGCCTTGAATTTCTGGCCGCGCGGCATGCTGGCGATCTGTTTTGCGTGTTTCCTCTCGTTTGTCAGTGCCGCACAGGATTTCTCCGCCTACCAGTCCGATGGGATGCTACTGGAAGCGGGATTCATCGCGATGTTTCTCGCGCCGGCCGGTTTTCGCCCGGGTTGGGGCGAACACAGCAGACCTTCGCGCGTGAGTGTTTTTCTGCTGGTCTGGGAATGCTTCCGTATCTATTTCGAATCGGGCGTGGCGAAGATCCTGGGTGGCGATCCGCAGTGGCAGAAATTCACAGCGCTCGACGAGTATTACCAGAATGGTCCGCTGCCAACCTGGATCGGCTGGTACATGCAGCATTTCCCGCATTGGTTTCATGCGGCGACGTCGTTTTTCACACTGGCGCTCGAACTCGTACTGGTGTGGGCGATGTTTCTGCCGCGGCGCATTCGAATTGCAGGCTTCTTCATCTTGACAGTCTGGCAAATCGGGATCATTCTCTCCGCAAATTATACGTTCTTGAATTACCTCGTGCTCGCGCTGGGGATATTGCTGCTCGATGACCGCTTTTTGTTCCGCTATTTGCCATCATTTTTGAAGAAGAGCTACCTGGCCACCAAGGAGGCGAAACCGTTCTTGACGCCAAAGCAGGAACCACCTTGGCGTAAGAGATTCGGCGCGCAGATCTCTGCGCTGACGCTCGCGGTTCGTGCCGTCATGCTCTCCTGGATCTTTTACGCCGCGCTGGTCGAACTGATATGGATGGTCAAACCAGTGCCGCTGCCCTCCGCACCCGTGACGGCGCTGGAACCTTTTCGCATCGCCAATCGCTATGGGCTGTTTGCGATCATGACGAGAGGCCGCTATGAGATTGAATTCCAAGGCTCGGACGACGGGCAAACCTGGCTCATCTACCCCTTTCGCTTCAAACCGCAGGATCCGGCCAAGGCTCCGGGAATTTATGCGCCTTATCAGCCGCGCTTCGATTGGAATTTGTGGTTCGCTTCGCTGAGTTCGTGGCGCCAGGAACCCATCATCGTGCGCACGGAACAGAGTTTGCTTCGTGGCGATGGCGATGCGCTCTTGCTGTTTGCGGGCAACCCGTTCCCGCATGGCCCACCGCGCCAAGTCCGCGCCGTCCTCTGGCAGTACTGGTTCACAACCCCAGTGGAAAAGCGCGCGCAGGATATGTGGTGGCGGCGTCAACTGCTCGGGCTGTACGCGCCTACACTCGAGCGCGAAGCCGACGGAAGAATTGTCGTATTGGAGTGGCCGACGGCGATGGAACTGAAAGAATGACCCTACTGCGGGAACTGCTTGATGCCGGTCACGCGGTCCCCCGTGAAGCGGACAAAAACCGTCCGCGAGGGCGGCTGGCCGTAGATCCAATCCTCGATGTCGTTGCCGTCGGGGTCGCGTTCACGCACTTTGTGGTCGGGCTTGCCGATGGCTGCGACCACTTCTTCGCGGTCCATGCCGAGAACGGGCTTGCGCTCCTGAATGGCTTTCTTCATTTCCGGCGGCAAGGTATCGAACCACTGCACCGCAGCGGAGCGCTCCTTCGCAAAATTGAGGAGCGGCGAAAGGAGCTGCTTCAAATCCTCCGGACTTAGATCCGGAATGGGCTTGCTGAATTCCACGAAAATCGTGCTGCCCATGCCGGGCTGCAAGCCCGGCGGGCCCTGATCCTGCGTCGAAGAGGGCTGCACGCTGGGCATGGTGCCGCCGAGACTGACCTGGATGTGGTCACGCCAGCGCTTCCTGCCACGGCCGCCACCGTTTACATCCACGACTATCTGATGGGCGCGGAATTCGAGTCTGGTGATCTGCACCTTGTCGCCCGTGTTCACCGCCGCGCCGTGCGTGGCTACGGAGCGATCCAGTAGTTCCGCATTCAGCGGCTTGTCAACGTAAATCAGAAACCCTTCTTTTCCCGCTGGCATGGGCTTGACGGCTTTGGCAAATTCGCCGGAAACGTAGCGAATCAGCGAAAGTTTCGAATTGTCCTGGAGCGTGGCGTTGGCAGCAGGGCCCGAAGTTTTTGCCGGAGACTGCGTCCCGCTCTGCGCGTCATTCGAGGATGACGCCCCGTTGGGGAAAAGCGGGATGTCCCCGTCCGGCGGAAAACTTGCGACTGGGTTCACAGGCGGACGAAGGCTGTTGACGCGCGGAACGTCCGCGTCAGCGAACAGCAGGAGGGCCATCGACAAGGCGTGCCAGCTCGGCATAATCGGCGCGGACCCGACCGGGTCGGTCCGCATCCCTATTCCCTATTCTACGATGCCACGAGGCCGCTGAATAGCTGCCAGCCTCTGGGGGGACGCCTGTATTTTACCAGTACTTGCAGTGAATGGAACCGGGAGTCCTGCAGGTCGATCCGCACCTGAACCCTCAACGAGAGATGACCTGTACGCCCTGGCGGTCAATGGTCATGGGTAGAACGGCGCCGCCAGCTTCGCCAATGGCCTTCTCCACGCGTTCCCGGGCATCCGGGTCTATGAGAAGGACAACGCATCCGCCGCCGCCCGCGCCGCAGACTTTGCCAGCCAGCGCGCCGTTTCGCCGAGCGTTTTCAATGACGCGATCAATGGTCTTCGTCGAGATGGTGGGCAGGTTGCGCTTTCGAAAGGACCATTCTTCGCGCATCAGGCGGCCCGCTTCAGGCCAGTCGGGCTTTTCAAAAGCCAGGCGCATTTTCTGCGCGACGTCAGAGATGCGCTCCAAACTGTTCTGGACTGCGAGCTTGCCCCCGATGTGCGCCTTGTAGACCTCCCAATTGTTGATGCCGTGCTGGCGCGGCTTCCCGGTATAGCAGACGACCACGCGGCGCTCGAGTTCGTCGAGATTCACGCGAAGCTCGACGCGGTGCTCCCCTCCGGGCGGAAGTTCGATGGCCGCAGCGCCCCCGAAGGCCGGCGGATAGTGATCCTGCGTCCCGGTCGGGACGTTGATGACGATAGCTTCGGCGTCGCGACTGATGTGGATCCAATCGACCTTGCTTTTGCCTGCCCCGGTGAAGCGATCGAGCGCGGCGCAAATGGCCACGGCCATGGCGCTGGAGCCGCCGATACCTGCGCCGGCGGGAGCCTCGGAATCGGTTGTAAGCGTGAACCCGCCCTGGGGCTGAAAGAATTTTGTGATTTCTGCGAGTAACGGAAGGCGATAGCGCTTGGCCTTCACGAGCGCGGCGAAGGAAGCGAAACTCTCTTCAAGCTTGATGTCGCGGGAGATGAGCTTAATGCGATTGTCGTCTGAAGGATGCGTTTCGATGGTGCACGAAGCGTAGAGCGAGATCGCCGCGTTCAATGTGACCGAGCCCGGATGGAACAGGTACAGCGGCCAAATGTCCAGGGTGCTTCCGGCAAAGTCCACTCGGGTCGGTGCTTTGGATTCGATGATCATGAGGTCCGGCCAACTCGATTCTGAGTGATTTTCAGTGGAGCCAGTTTGACGGAAGGAGCGGCCAAACTCCAGCAAGGACCGCAAGGCATGTCAGCGGAAAGATAACGACTGCGAGGCCGCTACATCGAGAAATAATCTATGCGGCGTCAGCTGCCACCAGCTGTGGCCGCGCGGTTGCGGGCGATGAGTTGCGGGCCGTCCTTTTTTTCCTGCGCGAGCGCCGGATTGGGCTCGAAGCAGCGGCGGCAGCGGGCTTCGTAGGCGCCCATGGCGCCGACGACAATCAGCTCTTCGCTCTCGACCAGTCGCTGGGTGTGAACGGCAGGATTACCGCAGCGCACGCAGATAGCCAGCAATTTGGTGATTTCTTCGGCGATGGCGAGCAGACGCGGCATCGGTTCGAAGGGACGGCCGCGGTAATCGGTGTCCAGGCCCGCGACGATCACGCGCTTGCCGAGATTGGCTAGCTTGGTGCAGACATCCACCACTTCGTCACCGAGAAATTGCGCTTCGTCGATGCCGACGACTTCCGTGCGCGGGGACAGTTTCTCCATGATTTCAGCAGCCTTGAAAACAGCGTCCGAGGGAATGCCGAGGCCGGAGTGCGAAACAATTTCGTTGGCAGCGTAGCGTTCGTCAATGGCGGGCTTGAAGATTTGCACGCGCTGCCGCGCAATCTCCGCGCGCCGGAGCCGGCGAATCAGTTCTTCGCTCTTGCCGGAAAACATCGGGCCAACCACGACTTCGATCCAGCCCATATTGCCTTTGACGATGTCCACGGTTTCTCCCCAATACGCAGTGATCGGAAATCAGAGATCAGAATTCAGAAAAAACCAAAACTTTGAACGATCTAGCCCCCACGCTTCATGCTGCTCCTAAAAGCAGCTCGAAGCGCTCGCCGCAGCGCCGCTATACATCTTCTCATTATAGAACGGAGCGAAGGCGGCAATCACGGCAACACGAAAGGCTTCCTGACGGGTGATGAAATTGTTGGAAAGGATGCCCCAGGCGCCCTGCGCGTCGCGGATGCCGACCGCGCCGGCAAATTTGTCGATAGCCACGGAAAGCTCAACGCCGTTGTCGAGAACTTCGCGAGCCAGTGCTTCCGGCAACTCGATGCTTCCGGAGCGGCCGTAATGGCCGCGCACGCCGTCGGTCACGTACGCCCAGCTTTCCAGAAAAACGCGGCGGCGACCATATTGCTTTAGAGCCGCGCGCCACTGCATCCCTTCCGCGGATGCTCCTTCCTGAACCACATCCAGGCCGCCCTCCAACCCGACGAAGTACCGCCACACATCGCCATTCTTCCGCGCCAACTGCACCAGCGCTTCGGCGCGCTGGCGGGCGCCGAGCATCAGTTCGTCGCGGGAGGCAGGCGTATGGCCGACGCCACTTTCAACATCCACGCCGACGACTTCAAATTGCGCATCGGGCACCAGGAAGCGTGAGAATGCTTCGAAGGCTTCGGCGACGGCGTTAAGCTTCGGGCCGCGTTTGCTTCCGACGGCGACAATGACTTTGTTCATCTGAGCGCAAACCGATGAACCGATTCTAACCGTTGTCCGAAGAAAACTTCATTGGGAATTCATAGGCCTGAGGAAAACTTCCGGGGACATTCAAAAGACTCCCAGAAAAACGGCGTGAACAGGTCCGCGCCATGCTCCAGGAAGCTGCAGCGACGCGCTTGAACGACTATTTCGAATTCCTCGTCGGCGAAGCAAGAGAGGATCTGGACGGCGCCCAGGAAGGGGGGATCCGATATCCGGTACAGGCGCAAATGGACGGACGGGATTTCGCGCGCTTTCATGTGGACGTTGGTATCGGCGACGCGGTGTTAGAACCTCTGGACGTCTTGACCGGCCGGGACTGGCTCGGCTTTGGCGGCGTCGGCCCGCCCTCGTTCCCAGTCATCCGTGCAGAACAGCAATTTGCAGAGAAGCTCCATGCGTATACGCTGCCGCGAGGTGAGCGCGTGAACACCAGGACCAAGGACCTTATTGACATGGTCTTCTTGATCCGCGGAGAAAAGCTCGACAAGGGCAAAACCGCCACGGCAGTACGTGTGACGTTCGCGAAGCGCTCAACCCATGATCTGCCGAAGGACCTCAAGGTCGTCCATCTGTAACGCGCTAACGATAACTTTCTTGGCGATCTCCGATGCGGAGGAACAGAACCACCAGACGATCGTCTTCGATCTTCCAGATGAGCCGGAAATTGCCCACGCGATATTTCCAGAACTCCCCAAGCCGCGAGCCGTGGAGCGCCTCTCCGATGCTGCGTGGATCGCCCAGCTTGGCAACCCGCGCATGAAGGAACTTCAGGATGCGCTTGCTGTGCTGCGCGTCGAGTTTGTCGAGCTCCCGGTCAACCTCGGCTGACAACTCAACGCTGTAGGCCATGACGTTTTACGACGTCCTTTAGCGGAATGGTCTGCTCTTCACCGCTACGGACGCGTTCCAGCGCGCCTTCAGCCAGATACATGTCCTCGAGATCCTCCAAGTGTTCGAGGATAGCTTCACGGACATAGTAGGTTTTGGTGCGCCCGGTGCGCCGGGCCAGCTTCTCAAGGCGTTTTTCAATGGACTGGGGCAGTCGAACAGCCAACATAAGCACCTCGCTATACACGTATAGCATACCATGAAGGTGGAACACGAACAAGTAACTCGCTGCGGCCTGTAGACTCTTCTGCGGAGATACCGACTTGAAATCTACAAACACCTAATGCTTAGAGATCCCTACCGATTGGCGGATCTATCCTGAATTCACCGCACAATCATTCCTTAGAAAGAAGGCGTAAACCCTTAGTTTTCAGCAACCCTTTGACACTTCTTTCATGGTTCGTTGTGGTTCGAAGAACCATGAGCTATTCGTAACGAAGGGCGATGAGCGGCGAAGGGCGACGTGGATTGGTTGGAGGGCTTATACAAAAGCGCTTATCTGTAAAACAGAACTTTCCCGGAAGGATCGAGTTGTTGCAGGAAATCAAAATCAAGAACATTGCGGGTCAGCACGGAGCAGCCATGCTTTCGCGCTGTGGCAAATAGCAAGGCGTCGTTCAACACCCGGCGTCGCTGGTCGCTCTTGTATCCCTGGAGCCGGGCGAGTGTACCAGACAGAATTCCCGCTTCACGCCATATCTCGGAATCAGTTGCGAGTGTGCGATGGCTTGGCCGCCGTTCGATCACCGCGACAACCCGTTCCATGATCCCGCGTGTCTGGGCATGCGCGGGGTCAAGTAGACCGCAGGCTGCCGCTAGTTCCGCTTCTGTTACTGGCGAATGCCACGCCTCGGCCGCCCGGAGCATGGCGTCTCCCCTTCGTGGAAAACGGTTCTGGAGAATGTCGATATAAACCGTGGTGTCGTACAGCAGCTTGGTGGTCCGACTGCCGGCGGAC
>Ga0137393_10000276_pt1 | contig 30217 bp, 26 predicted proteins | sample 15con2h34BmetaG_FD_101396 | JGI IMG/M metagenome (GOLD analysis project Ga0137393, IMG submission 101396) | Vadose zone soil microbial communities from Angelo Coast Range Reserve, California, USA - 15con2h3.4B metaG | ecosystem: Environmental > Terrestrial > Soil > Vadose zone > Saprolite...
ATCAATTCGAGCGGCGGCGTGCTGAACGGCTCGACTTCGTACGACGTGACGAACTACTACGAAGCGGTGCCGTCGAACGCGCTGGAGCGCGTGCTTTGGCTCGAAGCCGACCGCATGCGTGCACTCAAAGTAGATGACGAAAATCTGAAAAACCAGCGCGATGTGGTGAAGGAAGAAGTTCGCGTGAACGTCATGAACCAGCCGTACGGCGGATTTCCCTGGCTGGACATGCCGCCGGTGGCGTTCCGAAATTGGGCGAACGCGCATAATTTCTACGGAGATTTTGCGGATCTCGACGCAGCGGATTTGAAGGATGTGCAGGCATTTTTCAAAACGTATTACGTGCCGAACAATGCGGTGCTGCTGGTCCTCGGCGACGTGAAAGCGGAAGAGGGAATCGCGCTGGCGAAAAAATATTTCGGCGATATTCCGGCGGAAGCGCCGCCGCCGTTTGCCGACCCAAGCGAACCCGAGCAGAATGAGGAGCGCCGCGGCAACGTCGAAGAAAAATTCGGGACGCTGCCGGCCATGGCGGTTGGATACGTGATGCCGAAACGCAGAACCGCCGATTGGTGCGCGATGGCGCTGCTGGACCAGGCCCTGCATGGAGGAAGAGCGGGGCGATTGCATCGCGACTTGGTCCTGGAAAGACAGATTGCCGTGGAAGCGGACGGCGGCATCGACGATATTTTCGGATACAACGGGCCGACGCAAATGACTACGCGCATCCTGCATAAGCCCGAGTATTCGAGCGAGAAGACGCTGGCCGCATTCGATGCGGTGATTCGCGAAGTGCAGCAAAACGGTATCAGCGCCGATGAGCTCGAACAATTGAAAGTAAAGTGGCGCTCGGATTACTACGCGACGCTCGAAGGCGGTCGCGGCGGATACATGCCGAAGTACGGGCTGATGCACCTGCTGGCGTGCTTCACTCTTTTTGATAATGAGCCGCAGTTGGTGAATACCATCCTTGATGGATTTCTCGCCGTAACGCGGGAAGAAATTCAAGCGGCAGCGAAGAAATATCTGCGAAACGAAAAGCGCGCTATCGTTTTCCGCACGCCGGTGAACGCCGGATTGCCCGCCGGCGCAGGCAAGAAGGAGGCGGCGTGATGGCCACCCGAACAGTGGAAGTAGCCACCGGCGTGCCAGGACTTTCCGCGGAGCGTGCCGTTACTTGGCCGCCGCGCGCCAAGGCCCGGTTTTCGAACGGATTGGAAGTCGTGCTCGCGGAAGCGCATTCGATTCCCAAATTTCATGGCGAATTGTTTTTCCGGTCGGGCAACGCAGCGGTTGCCGATCGCGCACCGGGACTGGCGGAAATGACCGCAACGGTGGTACGCACGGGAACAGCGAAGCGTGCGAGCCGCCAGATCGAAGAAGATTTGCGGCGCATCGGCGCGGACCTCTCTTCGAACGCCGGAGCCGACACCAGTGCGATTTCGTTTGCGGGCCTCTCGGAATTTGCGGAGCCGCTGCTTGGCCTGGTGAACGAACTGGCGCGGGAAGCGGCGTTTCCCGAAGCGGAATTCGAACGCGAGCGTCGGCAAAAATTGGAGGAAGTAAAACTGGAGCGCACGCAGCCGGGATTCCTGGCCAGCGAACGATTGCGAAAAGTCTTGTTTGGCGCGCATCCCTACGCGCAGGTTTCGCCGAGCGAAGAGCAGGTCGCCGCGTACAAGCGCGAAGATTTGCAAAAAGTGTATCGCGATGCCTACACGCCGCAGAACGGACTGCTGTTGCTCGTCGGAGATTTCGAATCACAGGCAATGATGCAGAAAGTCGAAAAAGTTTTTGGGGCCTGGACCGGCAAGAAGCCGGAAGCGAAAACGGCGGCGGCGGGGGCGCAGCCGCGCGGCCGCCGTGTGTATCTGGTGCACGTGCCCGGCGCGGTGCAAACGCAGATTCTGGCGGGATGTCACGCCATCACGCGACAAAATCCGGACTGGGTGAAGTTGGGGCTCACGAATAGTTTGTATGGTGGCGCGTTCAATTCGCGATTGGTGATGAACATTCGCGAGGACAAAGGCTATACCTACAGCCCGCGGAGCGGCGTGCATGCGCTGCGGCAGCATGGATATTTCTCGGTTTCGGCGGCGGTGCGCAACGACGTGGTGGCGGCGTCGCTCACGGAGATTTTCTACGAGATAGACAAGCTGCGGTCGCTGCCGGTGCCCGAGCCGGAATTGGCCGACGCGCAAAATTATTTGAGCGGCGTTTTTTCCATGGGACTCGCAACACAAGACGGCTTGCTGTCGCAGCTCTCTACGGTGGCGTTGAACGAGTTGCCCGACGACTATCTCGAGACGTACCGCGCGAAAGTTCGCGCCATTACTCCTGACGAATTGCTTGCGACGGCGCGGAAATATTTGGACTCCGCGAACATGCAAATCGTCGTGGTCGGCGATCGAGCGCAGATTGAATCGCAAGCCGCGCTCTTCGGGGAACTCGAAGTCTTCGACGCTCAGGGCAAGCGCATCAGTTAGCCGAATTCTAGTTTGGTCATTTTACAAAACCTGGTGGCTGCGCTTGGGTGTTTCTATGCGAAGGGGGACCTGGTCGGCGATGCGGATGCCGTAGCCTTCGAGGGCGACGACCTTTTTCGGGTGATTGGTGAGGACGCGGATGTCCTTGAGGCCGAGGTCGATCAGGATTTGTGCGCCGATGCCGCTTTCGTGCTGGACCATGCGCTGGCGGGCAGGTTCGTGATCGAGCTGGCCGCGCTGGTGAAAATGAATTTGCGGGAGCGCGCCGGGCTCTTCGGCGGTTTCGACGCTGAAGCCGCGGCCCGTGTGATGGAGATATAAAAAGACACCGCGACCTTCCTTGGAGATGGTTTCCAGGGAACGCGAGACGAGTTCGCCGCAATCGCACGAGGTGGAACCGAAGACGTCGCCGGTGAGGCAGTGCGAATGGACGCGCACGAGAGCCGGCTCCGCGCCTTCAAGATCGCCGCGCACCAGCGCGACATGCTGGTCGTGGTCCACGTCACTGGCGTACGCGATCATGCGGAAATCGCCAAAGCGCGTGGGCAGCACGGCGTCCGCGACGCGGCGGACGTAGCGCTCATGCTGCATGCGGTAGCGGATGAGGTCCGCCACCGTGAGCATTTTCAAATTGTGGTCCTTGCAAAATTCAATGAGCTGCGGCACGCGGGCCATGGTGCCGTCTTCATTCATGATTTCGCAAATGACGCCGGCGGCGCTCATCCCGGCGATGCGGGCCAAGTCCACACTGGCTTCGGTCTGGCCGGCGCGGACGAGGACGCCGCCCTTGCGGGCGCGCAGCGGAAAGATGTGGCCTGGACGAGCGAGATCTTGCGGTTTCGTTTTCGGGTCGATGGCGGTGAGGATGGTGATGGCGCGGTCGGACGCGCTGATGCCGGTGGTGACGCCGAGGCGCGCGTCGATCGCTTCGGTAAACGCCGTTCCATGGACCGAGGTGTTGATGGGCGACATGAGGGGAAGGTGCAGCTCATCGCAACGCTCTTCGGTGAGCGGAAGGCAGATGAGGCCGCGGCCGTACTTGGCCATGAAGTTGATGGCGTCCGGGGTGACTTTTTCAGCGGCCATGGTGAGATCGCCTTCGTTTTCACGGTCCTCATCGTCAATGAGGACGATCATGCGGCCCTGGCGGATTTCTTCGACGGCCTCTTCAACGGTAGCGAAATAGGAACGAGCGTCAGACAAGATTGTAGCCTCTCACTCTAAGTTTACCCAATTTGATGGGAAAGTGGGGGGCGTGCAGTTGGTGAGGAGCCGAAGCAAATATGTATCATTCGAGCGGGGCGGTAAGGTATTGAAAGTCCTGCAGTTGCGCTCGGCAAGCCAAAATGGGCAACCCAACATAGAACCAATTTTGCTGGCGAGGTAAACTCGCCGCTGCAACAAACAGACCGTTGACGATGCGGAGGAGGACGCGATGCAGAAGGAGCGATGCCGTGGGATCGCCTGGACAGCAATTGCCGCACTTATGCTCTTTGGCTGGGCAGCTACGCTCGGCAGTGTTGCGGCGGGCCGAAACGAGAGCTCAGCGCGAAACCAGAGCAAGGGCCAAAACTCCGGCGTGGAGAAAACACAGACCAAGATCGTACTGCTGGGGACGGGCACGCCGCGCCCCTATCCAGACCGCTCCGGGCCGGCCACCGCGATTGTTGTCGGCGAGCGGGCCTACCTTGTGGACTTTGGCCCGGGCGTGGTGCGCCGCGCGACGGCTGCGGCAGAAAGGGGCACGCCGCAACTGGAATCGACGAATCTGAAAATTGCCTTCCTCACGCACTTGCATTCCGATCACACGGCAGGGTATCCGGATTTGATCCTCACGCCGTGGGTTATGGGCCGGACAGAATTGGATGTGTATGGGCCGGAAGGGTTGGAAGAGATGACCAAGCACGTGCTGCAGGCGTGGAGGCGGGACATCGAAATTCGCTCCACGGGGCTGGAGCAGCGCCATGCCTTGGTGGTCCGGGCGCACGACGTCAAGCCGGGCGTGGTCTACCAGGACGAGCGCGTCAAGGTTACAGCGTTTCGTGTGCCCCACGGCCAGTGGCCGGAAGCCTTCGCCTACCGTTTTGATACACCGGGGAAAAGCATTGTGATTTCCGGGGACACCAGCCCGAGCGAAGAGATCGTGGCGCATTGTCAGCCGTGCGACGTGCTAATCCACGAGGTGTATTCGCCGGAGAGCGTGTTGAGCATGCCGGACTACAAGACCTACCGTGCGAAGTATCACACCTCAACCAGCGAATTGGCGGAGATCGCCAATCGCACCAAGCCGGGAATTTTGGTCGTCTATCATACGGCCGGCCGCGGACCGCACGGACGTATCCCCGACGATCAATTGCTCCGGGAGATCGAAAAGGCCTATCACGGAAGGGTGGTCATTGGGCACGACCTGGAAGTGTATTGAGGAATGGATCAAGCAGATGGCTTGCCAAAAGATTCTAGGGTTTCCGCGGGGGCATTCAGGATAGGAGAAGCACACGTGAACCAAACGCAACAAATCGCCGATTCTTACCGAGCCGTGACGATCAAAGGCGCTTGGTACGGCCCTTCGGTCGCAGAGCTGTTAGCAGAAATTTCGCTGGAACTCGCGACGCCGCCACCTGTTCCAGGGGCTCATTCCATTTCGGCGCTGCTTCAGCATATGCTCCTTTGGAATGAAAGAATTCGAAACACCTCCGACAGCAATCCGCTCCCACGTTGGGAGGCCGAAAAGGAATGGGCCGAGCCGCCGATTCCTTGGAACTAACTCGTCGCGCGCTGGAACCACAGCCTCGACCTGCTCGAAGCCCGGATTCGCGATTTTCCCATAAAAGATTTGCGGAGACAGGTTCCAGGGCGGAACTATCCCTACGAAACGATGCTTCAGGGAGCCGTGCAACACGCGATTTACCATTCCGGGCAGATCGCGATGGTTTTGAGCATGCTCAGGTCGCGAGCCATGTAGCGGTTACTTCGCGGGTATCTGCGGTAGGCCGCTGGCCCGGCAAAAACAGATGCGCAAAGTAACTGGCGATGGGATGGCGTTGCAGAAGCGTTTCGTGTTGGCCAGGAAGAGATGGTTGTGCCGGGCGAGGTAGCTTCAAGTTCATCTCCGCTACATGCGGCTACTCGCGTTGCGAGACTACCAGTCGGGAACGTTGGCCAAGGCCATTTTTGCGAGGTCGAAGGAGGTCTTGATAGTGGCTTTGCCGGCTTCGCAGAGGAACTCAACGTTTTTCTCGTTGGGAGCGATGATGGGGTCGCCAGAGCCGGACTTCTTTGCAAAATAGAAAACGACGGCGGCGATAGACCGCGGGTCTTCGGGCTTGCGGCCGGGGATGCGCTGGACGGTCGCGTGCGTGGCCGGGATTTTGCCCTGTTTTTTTGGCTGGAGGAAGGCTCTTGCGGCAAGGTCTTTTTCCTCGGCAGAGAGGAACGGGGTCATGTCCTGGCCAACGACGGTGATAGCGAACTCGGTGGGTTCGTCAGCCAAGGCTTTGGCGGCGTCAGCTTCCGACATGGCACCGCTGAGAACCTGAGCACGCGCCAGAGCGTGGCGGACGGCATGTGCCGAAAACCAGCGGACTGCGAAGGTGGCTTCCGGCGCGTTGGCGGAATTCATGATGGCTTGATTTTGCGCGAGAGAGCCGGAGTTGGCGTTGGAGGGCCCGTCGGGCATGCCGTACGCGCTGGGTGCTGAAGTGGCACCTGCGCCGGCTCCGGAACCGCTCGCGGCCGAGCCACTTTGCGTTCCGTAGTTGCCGGCTGTGGTGCCGCCGGGCTCGACAGGAAGCGCTTGGCCCGGTTTACGCCAGCTTGCGGTTACGTGGACCACATGGGCCCACGGGGAATCGGCCAAAATCTTCTGAACGTCTTTGAGGTCCCACTGCTGGTACGGCTTGCTTTTCCAGACGTCGTCCGCGTAGGCGACGGAGACAAGAAGAACCACGGCGAGGCCTACGAGAGTTGCGCGTTTCATAAGAACCTCCCACGCCAGTTGCGGCTGTGCGCAAGCTGATGTCCACAGGATTCTACCTTGCCGAAAGCTGGACGGCGTGGAAAATAATCGCGCCGAAGAGGGCTGCGCCGGGGACTTACTGCCAAGCGGTCAAGAGGCGGTCTCGGGGTTCTGTTGCCTCCTATTTCGTTTTGCGGACGGCCACAGCGAAACGTGCCGGTGGCGAACGGCGGCATTCTCGCGCTTTATGGGTTGGCGGGGGAAGAAAAAAGAATTAAAACAAAGAGCACGGAGGAAACAGAGAAGAGTGAGAAGCACCGGTCTGAATACCGGCCACTACAAGAGTCGAGCGGCTGGCCTCAGAGGGCCAGCCCTGCAGCCGTGTGCGGGCGACTAAGAAAGAAAAAGGGCGTCCTGGTTTGCACCGAGGACGCCCATTTAGGATTGAGGTTGAGGGCGAGCTGGTAAAGCGATCCCTGAGCACAGGCTGAAGCCTGTGCCACCAGGATTAGTACATGCCGCCCATGCCGCCTGCACCGGGGGCTCCGCCGCCGGCTGCCGCCGCCTTGGTTTCTTCCTTGATGTCGGCGATGAGAGCTTCGGTGGTGAGCATCAAGCCCGCGATGGACGCTGCGTTCTGCAGCGCGAGGCGGGTGACCTTGGCAGGGTCGATGATGCCCATCTTGATCATGTCGCCGTATTCGCCGGTTTCGGCGTTGAAACCGAAGTTTTCGTCCTTGGAATCGCGGATCTTGCCGATCACAACGGCGCCTTCATGGCCGGCGTTGAGTGCGATTTGGCGAGAAGGCTCTTCGAGAGCGCGCTTCACGATGCCGACACCAACAGCTTCGTCATCATGCAGCTTGAGCTTCTCGATGGCCCCGAGGCAGCGCAGCAGGGCCGTGCCGCCGCCGGGAACGATGCCTTCCTCGACAGCAGCGCGAGTGGCGTGCATAGCGTCTTCGACACGCGCCTTCTTTTCCTTTAGCTCGGTTTCGGTGGCTGCGCCGACTTTTATGACGGCGACGCCGCCGACGAGCTTGGCAAGGCGCTCTTGGAGCTTTTCCTTGTCGTAGTCGGAGGTGGTGTTTTCGACCTGCGCGCGAATCTGCTTCACGCGGCCCTCGATGTCGGCGGACTTGCCGGCGCCTTCGATGATCGTGGTGTTGTCCTTATCAATCACAACCTTCTTGGCGCGGCCGAGGTCCTCAAGCTTCACGTTTTCCAGCTTGATACCGAGGTCTTCGGTGATGGCCTTGCCGCCGGTGAGGGTGGCGATGTCTTCGAGCATGGCCTTGCGGCGGTCGCCAAAGCCAGGGGCCTTGACGGCAGCGCACTGCAACGTGCCGCGGAGCTTGTTCACCACGAGAGTCGCGAGCGCTTCGCCCTCGACGTCTTCAGCGACGATCAAGAGGGGCTTGCCCATCTTGGCGGTCTGCTCGAGCAGCGGGAGCAGGTCCTTCATCGAGCTGATTTTCTTTTCGTGGATGAGGATGCGGACGTCTTCGAGCACGCATTCCATACGATCCGGGTCGGTGATGAAATAAGGGGAGAGGTAGCCGCGGTCAAACTGCATACCTTCGACTACTTCGAGAGTCGTCTCCATCGTCTTGGATTCCTCGACGGTGATGACGCCATCCTTGCCGACCTTCTTCATGGCTTCGGCGATGATGCCGCCGATTTGCTTGTCGTTGTTGGCGGAAATGGTGCCAACCTGGGCGATCATGTCACCCTTGACGTCCTTGTGGAGCTTCTTGATTTCTTCCACGGCGACTTCGACGGCCTTCTCGATGCCGCGCTTGAGAGCGGTGGGGCTGGCGCCTGCGGCGACAGTCTTGACGCCCTCGCGGAAGATAGCCTGCGCGAGCACAGTCGCGGTGGTCGTGCCGTCGCCGGCAACGTCGGAAGTCTTGGAGGCGACTTCACGGACCATCTGCGCGCCCATGTTCTCGAGCGGATCGCGGAGTTCGATTTCCTTGGCTACGGTCACGCCGTCCTTGGTGATGATCGGCGCGCCGAACTTCTTTTCGATCACCGCATTGCGGCCCTTGGGGCCGAGGGTGATCTTCACTGCATCGGCAAGGATATTCACGCCGCGCAAAATCGCCTGGCGTGACGCCTCACCTGTAACAATCTGCTTCGCCATTTCTAAATTCCTCCTGATAATCTTCGTGCAAGTGGGAAATTCTGAACAGAAACGAACGGGTCAAAGGACCCGCCACTACCTCTTTGCAGCTTTTGCGGCACCGCCAAACTTCGCGAGGATCTCTTCTTCCCGGAGGATGAGGAGCTCTTCGTCATCGATTTTGATTTCGGTGCCGCCGTACTTGCCGAACAACACGCGGTCCCCAACCTTGACGTCGAGGGGATAGAGTTCACCCTTCTCGCGCTTGCCAGGGCCAACGGCGATGACTTCGCCTTCCTGCTGCTTTTCTTTAGCGGAATCCGGAATGATGATGCCGCCCTTAATGCTTTCCTTCTCTTCAATACGCTTCACGACGACACGGTCGTGGAGCGGGGTGAGATTCACTGCCATCTTGAACAACCTCCGTAGGTGAACTTGCGGCTTATAGTGTGGCTGCAAGAAAAAGGGGAATTAGCACTCCTTGCAGCCGACTGCTAATATAGCAGAAAAGTCTTGCATGTCAAGCCTTTCCCGGACGAGCCACTTATAGCACTGTGGATTTCATAGATTATCTAAGCTGTCTGTTTTTAAGTACTTAGATAGTGCAAGAAAAAAGTGACACATGGTGATTGTACTGCAAAGAAGCCCGGCGTAGAATCCTGCACGCGGAAGGTCCATGGGATCTCTGATCTACATCCGGCTGCTCGGTCATACGGCGGGGACGCTACTGGAGCTCTTCTGGATGGTGGCGATTCTCGGCTACCGCCGGCAGAGAAATTTTGAGCGCGTGTTCTTTTTTCTCTGTGCCGCGCTGTTCTTGTTTTACGGCGGGTCCCTTCTCGCGCTGAACTCACACCTGTACTATCCCCATCCGCCGGCGGCACTCAACGAATTTGCGATTGGAATCATCACGCTAGGGTTGTGTTTGTTGCCCGCAGTGCTCTTGCATCTGCACGTCGAGTACGCGGAAACGCGAGGGCTGTTAAGAAGCAAGCGATGGAAACTGGCCGTGTTGCTGGTTTTCTATGGCGCTTGCGTGCATCTCGCGGTTCAGCGGATTCCGCTTCTTTATCAGGACCCCCATTTCGACTTTCTCGTGCCCGGAAGGTCCCTTGGGCAGGGCTTCGCGATCGTGCTTGCAGCGGCCCTGGCGTGGAGCGCGGGATGGGAAGGGCGGTTCGCGGTGGCCGCACCAGACAAGCCTCAGCGCTATTTCCACTGGACGCTGCTGGCCTTTTTCGTCTTGTCGTTTCTGGCAGTCGCCGGGTTGCACTTTCCTCCGGTCCCGGTAGAAGCGCGAACGGCAGAAGCGGTGGCCACGGCTTTTTCGTTTTTGCCCATCTTACCGTTCACGGTGCTGATCTACCTCGTCCAGCGGCATAATTTCTTGCAGATCGGGCGGCAGAAGAATCTGCTCTACGCCATTTCCGCCACGTTCCTGGCGTTGCTTTACTTGAGCCTGGTGCGCAGACTCGGTACCTGGCTGGAGCCGGTGCTACCTCCTGAGGCGACGGCGGCAATTCTGCTTTTCATCCTCGTGATTTTCATTGAGCCTTTGCAAAGAGCGCTGGGGCGAAGACTGCAGGAAACGGCTTTGAAAGAGATGGAGCTGGCGCATCGTGTCTCGGCAGAAATTAATGAAGAAGCACGCCGAGGCGACGTGCTTCAACTGGCGAGTTTCATCGAGAGCCGCTTGAAAGAACAATTTGAACTGGCCGACGTGGGATTGATGCTCTGGGATCCACTGACGGGCAAGAAGGAGAGGGCTCCCACCCGAAAGGTGTTCAAACAAGGATTCGCGATCCTCCAGGGGAACCGAGCCATCGGCACGCTCTCGGTCGAACCGCATGGGGCGGCGATATCGGGAGAAACGAAAGTGGCGCTGGAGTTCTTGTGCGACCAATTGCCGGGGGCGCTGGATTTGTGCCGGCTGATTGAAGAAAAGCTGCGGCTGGAAAGGGAATTGGCGGAACGTGAACGGCTGGCGCTGGTGGGGCAGATGGCGGCGAGTATATCGCACAACCTGAAAAATCCGCTCGGTTCCATGAAGACGATTTTGCAGGTGCAAATGGAAAACCCGGAGCTGCCGGAACCGATTCGCGGAGAGACGAAAATGGTGCTGGAAGAAATCGGCAGGCTCTCGACGAAGCTGAATCAACTGCTGCAGTTCAGCCGGCCGGCCGTGCGAGGCGGGAGCGTTACCGGGAACTGCGAAGCTCGAATGGTGGTGGAAGAGGTGGCGGGCGTTTTGTCGCATGAAGCGGAGAAGCGGGGCGTGAAGCTGGAGACAAAAGTTTCCGGGAACAACGCCAAAGTGGCGGCGAGCGCGGAGGCGCTCCATGACATTTTGTCCAACCTGGTGGTGAACGCGCTGGAAGCGACGCCGCGCGGGGGGCGGGTGGTTGTGGCTGCGGATTCGAACGATGGGGAATGCATCCTCGGCGTGGAAGATGATGGCCCGGGCATCCCGGCGGCGTTACACGAAAAGATTTTGCAGCCGTTTTATACGACGAAATCGCAGGGGACCGGATTAGGCCTGGCCATCGTGGCGCGGCGCGTGGCCGAGTTCGGCGGGAAGATGAATTGCGAAAGCCCGCTGCGGGATGGCCATGGGACGCGGTTTCGGGTGACGCTGCCGGTGGAAGGAACAAAGATGTAATGAAGTAAGTAAGGAAGGAAGGAAGGAAGTAAGTAAGGAAAACAAGATGAAAACCATTCTGATCGTAGACGACGAGCCGGCGGCGAGATACGGGCTGCGGCGGGCGCTGGAAGCGAAATATCGAATCGCGGACGCGGATTCCGCGGAAGCGGCGACCGAGGCGCTGGCACGGGAGCAGCCGGATCTGGTGCTGCTGGACGTGGTGCTGCCGGGTCAGGATGGACTGTCGTTTCTGCGGTGGATGCGCGAGCAGGGCAGCGAGATTCCGGTGCTGATGGTTTCGGCTCTGGACACGGCGAAGACGGCGGTGGAGGCGCTGCAGCTTGGGGCGGCGGATTATTTGGTAAAAGGATTCGAATTGGAGGAATTACGGCAGCGCGTGGCGAATCTCTTGAAGTTGGCGACACTGGAAAAAGAAAATGATTCGTTGCGACGGCGATTGACGACCGAAGGGCAGTTTGGGCAAATGATCGGGCGCTCGGTGGAGATGCGCCACGCGTTCGAAATGGCGGACCGCGTGGCGCCGACGGATTCCACGGTCTTGATCCTTGGCGAGAGCGGGACAGGAAAGGATTTGCTGGCGCAGGAGATTCATGCGCGCTCGCCGCGAGCGGGAAAACCGTACGTGGCCGTGAATTGCGCGGCGCTGCCGGAAACGCTGATCGAATCCGAACTGTTTGGCTACGTGCGCGGAGCGTTTACCGGTGCGGCGCAGCAGAAAAAGGGAAAGTTTGAGCTGGCTACGGGTGGGACGATTTTCCTGGACGAAATTGGGGATATGAATCCCGTGACGCAGGCCAAAGTGTTGCGGGTGCTGGAAAACCGCACGATCGAGCGGCTCGGCGGTACGCAGTCGATTCCGGTGGACGTGCGCGTGATCAGCGCGACGCATAGAAATTTGGCGACAGAGATTCGTGCGGGAAAATTTCGCGAAGATCTGTTCTACCGGCTTCGTGTGGTGACCCTGGAGCTGCCGCCGCTGCGCGCGCACAAAGGCGATATCGCGCTGCTGGCGGAGACTTTTCTGCAAATGCACGGAGCGCGGCTGGGACGAAGGGTGCGATTGAAGCGCGAGGCGGCGGCAGCGATCGAGAAGTACGATTGGCCGGGAAATGTCCGTGAGTTGAAGAACGCCCTGGAACGAAGTTTGGTACTTTCTCGAGGTGACGAAATCGGCGTTGATGATTTGCCGGGGGAGGTCGTGCACGGCGAGACGGCCCCGCACAAACAGAACAACGGCGGGCCGGACCATGGTATCGGCGAGCGCGATTTCCGGGAGGCCAAGCGGAAGTTTGAGGTAGCGTACCTGACGAAACAATTGTCGGAGCATCGTTGGAACGTATCGCGAACTGCGGCCACCATCGGGTTGCACCGGCAGAGTTTGCAGGAGAAATTACGCGAGCTGGGCATTCGAAGGCCGGGCCGCGAACCGCTGGAAGAAGAGTGACTGGTGAATAAAGCTGCGAGTACGGCGACCTCCAATTATCTCGCGGGCTACGTGCTCGCTGGTGGCGCGAGCACGAGATTTGGACAGGACAAGGCGCTGGTTGAGTTCGACGGGAGGCCCATGCTGGCGCGCATGGTCGAGCTTCTCCGGGGGGTCACGAGGAGTACCAAAGTCGTCGCAGTGCGTGGGAAGTACGAGACGTTTGGAGTGGAGATCGTCGAGGATCGATGGCCCGGGGAGGGGCCACTGGGTGGAATCGTCACCGCGCTCGAAGATGCTGCTGGAAGTGCGGCGCGGGCCGAATGGAATCTGATTGTGAGCTGCGACATGCCGTTCTTGTCGCGCGAGTGGCTAGCTTTTCTTTGCGAGCGCGCGGCAAAAAGCGAGGCGCACGTTGTGCTCCCGCATTCTGGACATGGGCCGGAGCCGTTATGCGCCTGTTACCTTGCGACGGCGGCGGGAGCGCTACGCGCGGCGTTCGAAAGCGGCGTACGCAAGGTGACACAGGGATTGCAACACGTCACAACGGAAGTTCTTGACGAGGCCGAGGGGAAACGGTTTGATAGCGCAGGGCGGCTGTTCTGGAACATGAACACGCAGGCGGACTACGAACAAGCCAGCCGGGTTTTCAAAATGGGGCGCGCGTGAGCGAAGCAGCGCAAGATAGCGGCAACGCAGTCAATTATTTTGAGTTTCGCGATGTATGCAAGGCCTTCGACGACCGCCCGGTGTTGAAGGACGTGAGCTTCAAGGTGAAACACGGGGAGACGTGCGTGATCATGGGGCGCAGCGGCGTCGGGAAATCGGTATCGCTGAAACACATCATGGGATTTCTGAAGGCGGACTCCGGGCAGATTCTTGTCGACGGGGTGGACGTCACGAATTTCAGTGAAGAGGAGTTCCGAGAAGTCCGGCGGAAAGTGACGATGGTGTTTCAATCGGGCGCGCTTTTCGATTCGCTCACGGTAGGCGAGAACATCGCATTTCCGCTGGAGGGCAAAGAGGGCCTAACGTACGAGGACATTGATGCGTACGTCATGGAGATTGCCCACATGCTGGAACTGGATGAGGTCCTCGAAAAATTGCCCAGCGAGCTTTCCACCGGGATGAAGCGCGCGGTGGCCATCGGCCGGGCCCTGGCGCAAAATCCCGAGGCGATCCTGTTCGATGAGCCGACGACCATGGTGGATCCCATCATGGCGGCTCACGCCGGCGACTTGATCCTGAAATTGAAAAAGGCATACCAGAAGACTGCCGTCGTCGTGACGCACGACACCCATCTGGCCAAAAAACTGGCGGACGTCGTCGTTTTCCTGCACGAGGGCGGAGTAAGATTTTTCGGGCCCTGGGATGAGTTCGAAACGTCCGAGGATCCTATCCTGAGAGTTTTCCGCCTGGAAGACGAGCTGATTCCAGCGCTGGACGTGACCTTGTGAGCCAAACGGCGAATGGTTCCGCCGATCCGATTAAACAATTAAGAAAAGAGATGGGCTTTTGGGACGTCCTTCTCTTCAACATCGCGACAGTCTTGGGGCCGCGCTGGATTGCTGCTGCGGCCCACAACGGCACTTCCTCGATCAGCGTCTGGGTGCTGGCGGCAGTTTTCTTCTTTGTGCCGTCCGCGATGGTCATTAACGAACTCTCCTCGCGCTTTCCAGAGGAGGGCGGGCTGTACGTGTGGGCCAAAGTGGCCTTCGGCGATTTCCACGGATTCGTGGCGGGCTGGACCTATTGGATCTACACGATTTTTTATTTTCCCGGCCTGTTGATGGCGAGCGCCGCGATGAGCGGCTACCTCGCAGGGTCCGGAGGAGCTGCGCTCGCACAAGACAGAACTTTTTTGCTGGCTGGTTCTTTCGCGCTGCTCCTTGTGGCAGTGGTACTGAATATCATCGGACTTAATGTGGGGAAGTGGCTGCAAAACGCGGGCGGCGTATCCACATATATTCCCTTGCTGATGCTCCTCGGCATCGCTGCGCTGCTCTGGTTTCAGCACGGTTCCGTGACGCACTTCACCTGGGCGAATATGATGCCGCACTGGAGCTGGGACACGGTGAACTTCTGGTCGCAGATCGCCTTTGCATTCACCGGACTCGAGCTCGTGTCGGCAATGAGCGCGGAGATCCGAGATCCGCGGCGGACATTGCCGCGCGCAGTGCTGACCTCGGGCGCGATGATCGCGGCAATCTACATCCTCGGCACCTTTGCCGTGCTCTTGATGATTCCCGCCTCGGACGTGGATCCAAAAAGCGGCGTGTTTCAAGCGATCACGCACGGCTCGACGGCGCTGCGGATCGGAATCTTTGGCTTGATAGCAGCGCTACTGGCTTCCGTGGGCAATGCAGGCGGAGTCGGAAGCACGGTGGCGGGAATCGCGCGCGTGCCTTTTGTTGTGGGAATCGACCGCTACTTGCCGGCCGCGTTTGGAAAAATTCATCCGCGGTGGAAGACGCCGTACGTCTCGATCATCGTGCAAGCGCTGGCGTCCGGCGCGGTACTGCTCGTTAGCCAAATCAGCGAGACCATGCGCGGCGCGTATCAAGTTCTAGTGGATATCACCATCCTGATCTACTTCATTCCGTTTCTGTACATGTTCGCGGCGGTAATCAAGCTCGCAAAGCGACAAGACCGGCGAGAAAATAAGCAGGCCGTGCTGATTCCAGGGGGCATGACGGGCGTGTGGTTGGTCGCCGGTCTTGGATTCCTTGTGGTGCTGGTTTGCATGGCAGTTTCTATGGTGCCGCCGGGAGATTCTTCGAACAAAGCGCTGTTCGAAGCCAAGCTCTTCATCGGAACTTTGGCGGCCATTGCGCTGGGACTGGTTTTGTATTGGCGGGGGGCGCGCGAAAAGCGCTCTGCGCCGGCTAGAACTTAGAAGCCCTGTTCGACGAGGTCGCTCATCGATATTTTTGAGACAGAAGAAGAACGCCGCGCTTCCAGATAGCGCTCCACGTATTTTCCCAGGATGTCGCCTTCAAGGTTGACCGCGTCGCCGGGTTTGCGGTCGCGGGTGTTGGTGTGTTCGTAGGTATAGGGGATGACGGCGACTTCGACGATGTTGTTCTTCCAGCGTGCGACGGTGAGGCTGATGCCGTCAATGGTGATGGATCCCTTCGGGACGATGTAGCGCGCGAATTCTTCGGGAACTTTCACGCCATACCACCAGTTGTCGCCTTCGGGCGTGAGATGCGTGACACGGCCGACGGTGTCTACGTGGCCGAGCACGAAGTGTCCGCCGAATTCCTTTCCGGCCGTGAGCGGCTGCTCGAGATTCACGCGTGCGCCGCGCTTCAAACCAGCGCTTTCCGAGCCAAAAGAAGTTTTGCTGAGGGTCTCGCCGGATAGATCGGCGGAGAGCCGGCCGTTATGAAGATCAACGATGGTAAGGCAGCAGCCGTTTGCGGCGATGCTGTTCGAAACGGTGAGCGACGGCGCGAGGGACGGCGCGTGGATGGTGACGCGACCGCCGTCGTGTTTGACGTCGAGGGCTTCGATGGTGCCGAGATGTTCGATGATTCCGGTGAACATGGTCAGGCGGTGGCGTAAGCCGGCTGCGCAACTTCCTGTAAGGCCTCGGTGAAAATCGCGAGCGCCCGGTCGAGCTGCTGCTGCATGATGACGAGAGGCGGCTGGAAGCGCACGACGTTGCTACTGACGCCACCAACGCCGATTAACAATCCGAGGCCGCGGACTTCGCCGATCAGGGAATTTTTCTTTTGTGATTCGCGCAACTTGGCCATCGCGTAGTTGCCAGTTTCCGTGGCGCGGGCGGGCAGGTTTTCCTTCTCCAGGAACTCGATGTTGGCAAGCACTGCTGCACAGCAAACGGGATTGCCGCCGAAAGTGGAAAGATGATCGCCCGGTTTGTAAGCCGCGGCGATATCCGCGCTGGACGTGAAAGCGCTGAGCGGGAAGCCGCCGGCAATACCTTTTGCGGTGACGAGAATGTCCGACTCGATGCCGTAGTATTCGATGGCGAACATTTTTCCGGTGCGCGCGAACCCGGACTGCACTTCATCGGCGATGAACAGAATGCCGTAATGATCCAGAACTTTTTTGACTTCCTTGAAATAGTTGAACGGCGGAACGATGATGCCGCCTTCGCCCATGACCAGTTCGGCGATAAACGCGGCAACGTCATTCGACGTGGCGTGGATATCCGTGACCGTGGTTCCGCTGGCTCGATCGATCACGATCGGCGCAACCGACTTCAGGAAGCCGGTCATGACATAATCCTTGTACTTCTGGATGGTGTCTGCCATTGGAAATGCTTTCAGGCCAAAGCTCCGGTCAGTGTGTGGTGCGAAGAGCAGCTTGATTATACATTTGCTGGCAATGGAAAGTCAGAAGTTGAAAGCAAGAAGGGCCGCCGAGAGGCGCAAGCCCCTTAACCTCTGGGCGAAGGCCATGGGGATGAGATGAAAGCGTGCGTTCTGCAATCACCTGGGCCGATCGAATCGAATCCGCTGCAATTTACCGATGTGGTGACGCCCGCACCCGGAGTGGGCGAAGTATTGGTTCGCGTGCGAGCTTGCGGAGTATGCCGGACGGATTTGCATGTGATTGAAGGCGAACTGGTCCCGCGCAAGTCACCGGTGATTCCGGGACACCAGGTTGTCGGAGTCGTTGAAAAGCAAGGAGAGAATGCGCGGCGCTTTGCGATCGGCGCGCGCGTGGGAATTGCGTGGCTGCATCGCACGGATGGAACTTGCGAATACTGCCAGTCGGGCGCGGAAAATCTTTGCGACCATCCGGAGTTTACAGGCTACACCGTGGATGGTGGCTATGCCAGGTACATTGTCGCGCCGCAAGATTTTGCTTATGCGATTCCGGATGGATTTCCCGACGAGCAGGCGGCGCCGCTGCTCTGCGCGGGAATCATCGGATTTCGTTCGTTGCGGCTTTCAGGAATTGCGCGAGGCGGGCGGCTGGGATTTTATGGGTTTGGCGCGGCCGCGCACGTGGCAATTCAGGTAGCGCGGCACTGGGGCGTCGAAGTTTTTGCATCCACGCGGGATGCACGTCATCAAAAGCTCGCGCGGGAGTTGGGCGCAGCGTGGGCGGGCGGAACGTTCGACGAGCCGCCGAAGAAGCTGGATGCGGCAATCGTCTTCGCACCAGCCGGAGAGATTGTTCCCGCTGCTCTAAAGGCGCTCAAGAAAGGCGGCGCGCTGGTGCTCGGCGGAATTCACATGAGCCCGATTCCGTCCTTCGATTACGAGTTGCTGTATCAGGAGCGCGTGATTCGCAGCGTGGCCAACAATACGCGTAAGGACGGCGAAGATTTTCTTCGTGTCGCGGCCGAGATTCCCATTCGAACTCACGTGCGGATTTTTCCCTTGAATGACGCCAATCGCGCACTGAATGCCCTCAAGAATGACGCCATCCCCGGGGCTGCCGTGTTACGCGTTGACGATGGACTCTCAGCGTGAGCCTGAAGAAGCCGCGATTTTGCGTGGAGATTTCGGCCGTTCATCGCCAGGGGAAATTTCCGACAGTTTCTGAATGTATTGTTTGGCGACGGATTCATTCCCCAGCGCTTCAGCGGCGCGAGCGGCGCCGTAGAGAGCGTTGAAACGGTTGGGCGCGACTTTTAGGACGGCTTCGTAGGCCGTCAGCGATTCTTGCGGCTTCTTCTCCAGCAAAAGCAATTCCGCAAGCATCTCGCGGGCAGGCGTAACCGCGCCGGGCGTCACTGCATCCTTGTCCATGCTCTCTTCGAGTTCCGCCGCGGAGCGCATTTGAGCGATGGCTTCGCTCTTCTTTCCAGTCTGTTCCGCGATCCGGGCGGCCACCTCGCGACGCTGCACTTCAATCTGATTCGACCAGTAGACGTTGTTTTGCTTCGAAGCCACATCGCGGAGCGCGGCGAGTTTTTGCTCCGCCGTCGCGGCGCGATCCAGGTTTCCGGACCGCGCACTGCCTTCTCCGATGGCCGCCCAGGTGATTGCCTCCGCCCAGGGCACAGCGCCTTCTCTTACCTTCAACGCGCCGGCCTGTTCCCAGTTGCCGAGCTCAATGGCAACGCGGGCGGGAACCGCAGCAAGGGCATAGTCGCCGGTGAGCGTCAGTCCCGCAACGGGTGGCAGCGCGTTCATTTCGTCCAGCACGGCGAATGCCTGTTTCACGTGGCCGTTCTGCAAATAAGCATATTCGAGGTAATCCATGGCATGAAGACGCTGGTCGCGCGCCTCGCCATTTGCGGAAGTGGCCTCGGCCGCCGTGGCAAGCTCAGCCGATCTTATGTTTGAGCGAATGGATTCTTCCCACGACCCTACACGGGTGAAGAGGTGCGAAGGCATGTGATTGGCGTGCGCTGAAGCGGGCGCAATCTTCGCGTACATACGCGCGGCAGTCAGGCCCTGCTCGGCCAGCACGGGATTGTCGTAACAATGGATGATGTAGTGAGCGATACCCGGATGGCGGGTTTGTCTGTGGAAGAGTGGTTCGAGGATTTCACCGCAACGGCGCTGATTTGCGAAAGTCTTGTCGGTCTTGGGCGCGGTGATGTAGAGCGTGATGGCGTGGAAAATCGCGGCCTCGCTATCGTCTGGGTAGGCAGCTTGCAATTCGCCCATCTTCTGTTCGAAGGCCCGCGAGCGCGTATCCGAATCATTGCCGTCATCTGCGTAATAAGCAGCAAGAGCTTCGATATAGGATTTTTCGCGAGCCGTAGTCTCCGAGCTCGCGCGTGCGATATTCTGCGCCTTTTTCAACGCAAGCCTACCGGCGGCCGTGTTTCCGTTCTTCCATAGGCCGTGGTAGTGGGACATGGCTACGCCCCATTGCGCCATGGCGCAGGAGGAATCCAGCGCTACAACTTCGTCGAACGCTTGCCTCGCTTGTTCGTACTGGAAGGAGTGCAACAGGGCCACGGCCCGGTTGAAACCGGGCTGCGCAGTCTTCGAACAAGAGGTTAAAAAGTGGACCGAACCTAATTCTTCTGCGGAGAGTTCGTGGTGATGTTCCTGCGCCGCCAGCGTTCGCGAGGCCAGCAGGAAAACCGCTGCCAGCGGGATAGTGGTTCGTCGCACGAGGCTCCTCCTGCGAAAAAACTTTGGGCGCACGGAAAAATAAAACGAGGAATACTTGAGAAAGTATGTCGGCGCAGAAGCGCCAAGTCAACGCGGAAAATTGTTGTTCAAACGGGCTTCGAGGGCGAAGTCCGGACCGAACCGATGAATCTGGACATCTTGCAAGAGCTGGGGCGCGAGTTTCGGTGCGAGGGCGAAGGGGACGCGGTTTTCGCCGGCGATTTTGGGAGCGTAGAAGAGAAAGAGTTTGTGGACGGTTCCTGCCGTGAGGGCAGCCCCGTTAAGCGTTGGCCCTGCCTCGAGGAGGACGCTCAGGATTTCGCGGCGGCCGAGTTCTTTGAGGACGGCTGGCAAATCGATTCGGCCATTTTTTGCTTTCGCGCGAACGACTTCGACGTCGGCATTTTGCAACTTGCGCGCCTTGGCCGAGGTCAGCGGCGCGGTGGTAAAGACCAGGAGGTCGTCCTCGGAGGTCTTGACGATGCGGGATCTGGGTGAGAGGCCCAGTTTCGAATCGAGAATGACGCGAAGGAGGGGTTTGCGGCGCGCGAGCCCGCTGCGGTCGGTGAGCAGCGGATCGTCAGCAAGTATCGTGCCGATGCCGGTCAGCAACGCATCCGAAGCGTGGCGCATACGGTGAACTTCCGCGCGGGATTCTTCCGAGGAGATCCAATCGCGGTTGGTGCGCTTGCCTGATTTCTTCGCGTGCTTGGGAGAAGCAAGCTGGCCGTCAAGTGTCAGCGCGGACTTTAGCGTGACGAAAGGCTTCTTCGTTCGAATCCAACAGGCAAAGGGCTCGTTAAGGCGGCGCGCTTCTTCTTCACAAACGCCGGTGAAAACTTCGATGCCGGCGGTGCGAAGGCGTTCGAATCCCCGCCCGGAATTAACAGGATTGGGATCGTCCATCGCGGCGACCACACGTTGCATCCCAGCGGCGATGATGGCTTCCGTGCAAGGGCCAGTGCGGCCGGTGTGGTTGCAGGGTTCTAGCGTGACGTAAAGCGTCGCGCCGCGAGCTTTTTCGCCTGCGGATTTCAGCGCCACGACCTCTGCGTGATCGCGCCATTCGTATTGATGAAAACCCTCGCCGACAATCTGGCCCTCGCGCACGATGACGGAGCCCACCATGGGATTCGGGCTTGCCAGGCCAACGCCTTTGCGGGCTAGTGCCAGAGCATGTTGCATGAAGCGGATGGCGTGTGCGTCCACGGTTCAGTCGAAGAGGGAATTAGCGTACGTTTCGGCGTCGAAAGGAACCATATCGTTGATCTGCTCGCCGGTGCCGACGAAACGGATGGGCAGGCCCAGCTCGCGCGAAATCGCGACGACGATGCCGCCCTTGGCCGTGCCGTCAAGCTTGGTGAGGATGATGCCGGTAACATTGACGGTGGAAGTGAATTCGCGCGCCTGTGCAAGACCGTTTTGTCCGGTGGTGGCGTCGAGGACCAGCAGAACATCATGCGGAGCGCCGGGAATGACTTTGGCGGCGGTGCGCTTCATTTTTTCAAGCTCCGCCATCAAGTTGGATTTTGTGTGTAAGCGTCCAGCGGTGTCTACAATGACGACGTCTGCAGCGCGTGCCTTGGCGGCAGCTACAGCGTCGTAAACCACCGCAGCGGGATCGGCACCGGATTTCTGTTTGATGACCTCGATGCCGTTGCGTTGCGCCCAGATTTCCAGTTGCTCGACCGCAGCAGCGCGAAACGTGTCCGCAGCGCAGAGCATCACGCTGCGGCCTTCCTGGCGCAGCCGGTTCGCGAGTTTTCCGATGCTGGTGGTCTTGCCCGCGCCGTTGACGCCGACGATGAAAATCACGCGCGGGCCGTTGCCATTCTGCGAAGTTGCAATGCCGCTGGCCGCGGCAACATCCAGCCGGACGGGAGCGTTTAGTATCCGGATGATGTGCGACTTGATTTCGTGCTTGAGCTGCGCGGCATCGGAGAGCGCGTCGCGGTCCATCTTTTCCCGCACGGCATCCAAAATCTCGCGCGTTGGCTTCACACCCAAGTCGGCGGAGAGGAGCGCGGTCTCCAGATCCTTGAGAATCGAAGGATCGATCTTCCGCTCGCCGAGAAAAATCGTGTCAACGGTCTCGGAAAGCGCCGCCTTGGTCTTGCTGACGGACTTCTTCAATCGCTCGAGAAGCGTCGGCTCCGGCTCATTCTTGCCAAAAAGGGAAATCATACAGTGGCGCGCTTCGGTCTATGCACAATCCTGAATTGTAGCAGAAGCGTCTCTCGCGGGCCGCGCATGTCTTGTGGAGCGCGGGTTCCAGCGTTACGGTTTTTCGATGAGGAGGCTGACGTTTTCTATCCCTGCGAGCCGGATCTGGGCCAAAATCGCTTTGGCATCGCCGTACTTGGCTCGTGCATCAACCGCGAGATAGATCTTTCTTTCTGCGCCTTTACACAGGCCTTTTTGGATTTCATCTTGTAAGTCATCGCGGGCGACTTGGTAGTTGCGGAAGTAGACCTTGCCATCGCGCGTTATGCTGATGCGCATTGCGTCTTCTCTCGCTGCGCCCGGCATCAGGATGGCGTGGTGGGTCTCGGTGAGATCGACGGAGTTACCATGCAAATCATGGTAGTCCGTTCTGTTCGGCATGAGCAAAAAAAGGAGCGCAAGCATCACACTCACAAATCCCCAAACATCTATCCGGCAATAAAGAGAGTTTTTTCTTTTTAGCGCGTTCAAAAACCAATGATGTTGTTTTGCGTCCATTCGGAAACTTGGCACCGGATCGAACCCGTCAAGCTTAAGCGTCGGCCCACAGCCGGTTAGGACTCCACTTACACGTGCACTTCGACCGCACTGAGGCGAAGCTTGCCGTGCTGAACAGCGGAATCGAGAGCGGTTACGACAACCGCATCGAATTTTGAGCCCGTCAGCGCCCGGATGCGGTCCAGCGCATATTCGAGGTCCATCGCCGACTGGTAAGGGCGATTCGTGGTCATGGCATCGAGAGTGTCGGCCACACCGATAATGCGCGCCATCAGCGGAATCTGCTGCCCCTGCAAGCCGTAGGGATAGCCACGCCCGTCCATGTGCTCGTGGTGCAGCTCGATGCCCGGGAGCATCTCCTTGAGCTGCGAAACGGGGCGCATGATATTCGCGCCTTTGACGGTGTGCTGCTTCATCAATCCAAATTCCTCGGGCGTCAGCGAGCCGGGCTTTTTAAGCACGCGATCCTCGACGCCGATTTTTCCGACGTCGTGCAGCAAGGCCGCGATGCGCAGTTTGTCCAGCTCTGCCGTGGACAGTCCCAATTCCTGGCCGATCAGCATCGAATATTTGGCCACCCGGCCGGAGTGACCGCGCGTGTACGGATCCTTTTCGTCGATGGCCGCGGCAAGCATTCGAATCGAGCCGATGAACAGCTCGCGGTTCTCTTCGGCAGCTTCTTTCAGCCGCTCGATGTATTCCTCGATATCGCCGGCCATCTTGTTGAAATTTTCAGCGAGTTCGCTGATTTCCGAAGCGCCGCGCACCGGCGAACGCTGATGAAATTCGCCGCGGCTGATTGCGCGCGTTGAAGCGGCCAGTCCGCGAATCGGCCCGCTGATGCCCACCGCAAAAAAATAACCAACGAGAATAGCGGACAGAATCACCACACTGACGAACGCCAACGCCTGGCGGTTTAGGTCGGTGACGCCCGTGTCCATCTGCGCCTGATCGAGACTACGCTCCGCGATGACCGCCCAGTTCAGTTCGGAAAGCGTGCTATACGTTCCGATCATTTCGACCGGGTGTTTCCTGTCGGTTTCGGAGAAACGGACCGTCTCCGTGTTGCGCAGCTCGTTTGGCAGCGCCTTCACCTTTGCGACGAGCGTATTGCCGGTGGCATCCGCGCCGGGAACGAAATCTCTCGGATCCGGATGCACAACAATGTGGCCGCTGTGATCCACAAGGAAAACGGTGCGTCCGCGGACGCTGGCCTCCTGCAGGCGGTGAAGAATCGTATCCAACGAAACGACGGCGGCCAGCATCCCGGTGAAATTTTCGTTGACGTCTCTCAGCGGAATCGCGACGACAAAGGCCGGCCGGTTTTCCGGTGCAAGCGCCAGAGGATCGCTGCGGTACTTCGGGACCTGCGGCTGCTGGCAAGTCTCAAACGCCCTCCGCAACGCTTTGGCGACGAACGGATCTTGCTCTGCACGGAAATTTCCCTGCGAGGCGGTGGTGCCTTTGCCGGACTTGCCTACGGCCGTCAGGTAGATAAACGTGTTCCGATTGCTTTCGACAAAGTTCTCCAGCAGGCGCGTCACTTTGGGTTCGGCAGCCGGATCTTCGACGTTTTCGTTCAGGCCCGTGAGCGCGAGGATCTGCCGCTCGCTGGTGAGCTGTTGCGTCAGGTTGGATTCGAACAGCTGGATTTCCTGCGCCAGCGAGCGCGTAAGATCGGTCTGCTGAACGCGCTCCGTATCCACGAGCTTGTCCTGGCTCAGTTGCAGCACCTGGCGATGATAAAGCCCGATCGGCAGCGCGCTGACCATCAAAAGCGCGCCCAGAACGAGCCACAAAATGCGCACACGTCCTGCGCGCACCTGCTCCCAGCGGGATTGAAAGCTGGAGGACATTTCTACTCTTGATTCTAGGGGAACCTGGGGGGCTCAGGGGGCCGGGCAGGGGAAGGCGTCGCGCATGTACAACTGGGACTTTAGTACTACCGGTGCAAGATGGGGCCGCTCAGTAGCGCTCTATTCCCGCTTCAACGGTCTGTCCATGATGTTTCGGATAGCTTCCTTGGGCGACTTCCCCGCGTTGAGGATGGCGTCCACCTGTTCGGTGATGGGCATCTCGATCTGGTGCTCGCGCGCCAGAGCCAGCAGCGGTGCAGCGGTCTCCACGCCTTCAGCCACCATGCGCATACCCGCGCGGATCTCGTGGAGCGACCGGCCCTTTCCCAGCTCGACGCCCACGTATCGGTTGCGGCTGAGCGATCCGGTGCAAGTGAGCACAAGATCGCCCAGACCCGCCAGACCGCTGAGTGTTTCAGGACGCGCGCCCAAAGCAGCGGCCAGGCGCGTCATTTCGGCAAGTCCGCGCGTGATCAGCGCTGCAAGTGCGTTCGAACCGAGACCCAATCCCTGGCACGCCCCGGCGGCAATGGCCATCACGTTTTTCATCGCGCCGGCTAGCTCGACGCCAAGCACATCGTCGTTGGTGTAAAGCCGGAACGACGGCGCGGCGAATTCCTCTTGCAGTCTAGTCGCGACGGTGACGTCGCGTGAGGCCAGTACCACCGCGGTGGGTTCGCCGCGCGCCGCTTCAGCCGCGAAGGACGGCCCGGAAAGCACGGCAATGCGTGGGATAAACTTGGGCGAGGTGGATTGCTGGAGGACCTGCGTGAGGACCGTGCTCATCCTCAGGTGCGTCGCAGGCTCGAGTCCTTTCGTCGCGCTGACATAAATCACGTCGTGCGAAAAGCGGGGAAGCGCCTCCGTGTAGACGTCTCTTGCGTGCGCCGAGGGCATCGCGCCTACGACGATCGTTGCTCCGGAAACAGCCTCTCTGAGGTTGTTCGTGATGCTCACGTTCACCGGAAGGGAGTGGTGCGGCAAATACGCGTCGTTTTCGCGTGTCCGGCGCAGGCTGGCCGCGAGTGCCGCGTCATGCACCCACAGCGAGATGTCGTGTTTCCGCTCGCTGCGCGAAAATACAATCGCCAGCGCCGTTCCCCAGCTTCCCGCTCCGAGGATGGCGATCTTGGTCACTCGGCGTTTTTTCTGCGGAAAAAAAACTTCGGCTCCGTGCCTTGCACCAGCCGCTGAAGATTTCCATCATGTTTGTAGACGATGAGCATCGCTACGGCGAGCGCTCCAAACGTTATGACCAGCGGCGGAGCATGATGCGGCGCCCAGAAAAAATACATCAGTAGCGGCATCGCCACGGCGGCCGCCACGGAGCCGAGCGAAACATAGCGCGAGAAGCCGGCGACCAGTAGAAACAGGATGAGCCCGCCAAGAAACGCGGGAGGACACAGCGCGAGATATACTCCTGCGGCCGTTGCCACGCCTTTGCCCCCTTTGAATTTTAGCCACACGGGAAAGCAGTGGCCCACAAGCGCGGCCAGCCCCGCGATCACCATCCACAGCGCGCTGTCATTCGAATAACGTCCCGCGAGGAGCACGGCCACGGCTCCTTTTGCGCCGTCAAGAAGCAATGTCGCGATTCCCGCCAGCGGCCCGGCTACGCGCGAGACGTTCGTTGCGCCGATATTGCCGCTGCCCTCCTTGCGCACGTCTCCACGGCCAAAAAGCTTCGCCAGGATCAGCCCGAAGGGAATCGACCCAAGCAGATACGCAACGAGGGGGATCAGCAGAATGGTAATGGGAATCGACCGCATGCGCTCTTACACCTCTGCCAGGACGAAGGGAAAAGTTTCGAGCGTAGTGTACTCCGCGCCGCCTGGTTTTAGCTTACTCTCTAGCAGGTGGAATTCCCGGGCTGCAACGGAACCAAATTCGCGGCGTGCGTTTTCCGGGATGGCCGCGCGCAGCCTTTCCGGCAGTCCCGGCGGTTCGAATCGCGCAAGCGTCAGATGCGGCGAGAAAGGCCGTTTCTCCGGTGGAACCCCAAGTTTTTCCAGGGCGCGGTCGATGTCGCCTGCAAGTCGCGCGAGATTTGCGGAAGCTTCAACGCCGGCCCAGAAAACGCGTGGGCGCTTTTCATTTGGGAAGAAACCCACTGCTCGAAAATCGAGCGTAACCGCTCGATCGGAATGCACGGCGGAGAGTGCCGCTCGAATGTCACCAAGTTTCTCCGGCTGCACTTCGCCGATGAATTTTAAAGTGATATGAAGGTTATCCGTTCGCACCCACCGAGGGTGCGAGGAAAGCGCGCGAAGCACCGCGAGAAACTCGCCGAGGCTTTCCTGCACTGCGGGAGGAACCTCCAGTGCCACGAAAAGGCGCAAGGTTCAAGACCCTTTGCGAGTGCGCGCCGGCGGCTCGCCGCCATTGTAGAGAAAATGGATCCGCACCATATCCAGCGCGAGCTGCGCTGCATGCCAGCGAATTGCTTCGCGGTCGCCGGGGAAGCTCACGCCGCGCTCTTTCAATCCGCCCGCATGCGCAATCGCGACGTGCACCGTGCCGACGGGTTTTTCTTCGCTTCCCCCGCCCGGGCCGGCGATGCCGGTGATTCCCACGCCGAGCGTGCTGCCGACGCGGCGCCGAATGCCGTCGGCCAGCGCAATTGCCACTTCGCTGCTCACCGCGCCTTTCGACTTGAGGATCTCCGGCGGCACGTCGGCCCAGGCCGTTTTCAGTTCGTTGCTGTAGCAGACCACTCCGCCGAGAAAATACGACGAGCTTCCGGGAATGCTCGTCAGGCGCTGCGCGAGCAGCCCGCCCGTGCAGCTCTCCGCCGCGGAAATGGTGGCGCTGTTCATCGTCAGAATGTTCGCCACGACTTCTTCGAGCGAAGAACCGTCCTGCGAAAAAATCCGGTCGGTCAGCGCCAGCTCAAAACTCTGCGAGATTTCATCGAGTGTTTTCTGCGCGTGCGCGGTGTCGTCGGTCCAAATGCGCAAATGAATCTGAATTTCACCGGGCGCGGCGAGGATGGTGGTGTTCACGTCTGCGTAGCGCGTGTAGATCGGCTTGATGCGCTGCTCGAGCGCCGATTCACCCATGCCCGCAACTCGCAGTTCGCGGTGAAACATTCGAACGCCGGACCCGCGTCGCTCCAGCCGCGGCAAAATCTGCTCCTGAAACATGGGCTTCAATTCGCGTGGCGGCCCGGGCAGGAGCCCAATCCATCGTCCACGGTCTTCGATCCACAGGCCGGGCGCGGAGCCGCGCGGATTCTCGAGAACTTCCGCGCCTTCTGGCACCATCGCCTGGCGCACATTTACAGCGGGCATCTCCCGGCCCAGCTGGCGGAAGCGTCCCTCAATGTATTGAAGAATCTCCTTGTTGAGTTGAAGTTTGCGCCCCAGAAGGTCGGCGACGGTTTCCCGCGTCAAGTCGTCTTCGGTCGGCCCCAGACCGCCCGAAGCGATGACCAGTTCGACGCGCTGGAGCGCTTCGTGGAGCGCGGCGCGCAGCGTATCGCGATTGTCCCCCACAATGGATTTGCGCACCACCTCGATGCCGATCTTATTCAGCTCTTCGGTCAGGAAAAGCGAATTGGTGTCCATGCGGTCCGGGGTAAGAAGCTCCGAACCCACTGCGATAATTTCGGCTTTCATGTGGTTTATTATGCAACGAGTGGCAAGCCGCGCACGTCCCAATCCAGCGTGAAGATGGCCCCGGTAGTGGCCAAAATGGCGCGGCCGGAGGGCTGCAGCGCGAGGCCGACGAGTCCGGAGCCGCTGAGCACTATGTCTGCGTGAGCCTGTGGCGTAATGCGCACAATGCCGCGGCGCCCGCCATATGACCCGGCAACATATAAATTCGCGTCGCGGTCAAAAGCCAATCCCTGCGGACGGCCGAGTCCGCGGAAGAAAACGCTGACGTCGCCGCCCTGCGTGATGCGATGCACGCGGTCGAAACTGGAAGTGGTTGGGCCCGTTACGTAGAGATCGCCGCTCGGATGAAATGCGAGGTGGTATGCCGCGATAGACGGCTCCATGGTCGCGAACACAAAAATCTCGCGGCTCGGGCTGATCTTGAAAATCGTTCCGCTGCGGTCTCCGACGTAAAGATTGCCGGCTTGGTCAAACGCAATGCCCGTCGCAATCCCCATCCCTTCCATCCACTCTTCGGCGCGGCCGTCCGGCGTAATGCGATGGATGGTGCCGTCGTTGCGGCAGGAAACGAAGAGATTTCCCTCGCGATCGAGAGCCAGGCCACTGGGATTCATCAAAGAAGTGACGAACGGCTTCACGCTGTAATTCGCGGTGATTTTGTAAAGAGAAACCGGAACGCGCTGGCCCCGCGGGCCGGAAAACGTTACATAAATATTTCCCTCTTGATCGACCGCGGGATTCGCGACGGGATGCAAGTTGTCCGCGATTTGCGTCCCGATGTGGACTGGATGCGGCGGGCTCTCGAGCCCGGCCGTCGCGACGCGTACCACGCCGCCGTTCGCGCCTTCCGGCACGCGCGCGATCAAGCGATTCTCGGCCGCAAGCGCCAGACTGGCTTCCGCTTCGCCAAAGAGCACCACGGGCCGCGATTGCCCGCGCGAAACAAAGCCGCTGCCGAGAATAGCGATCTCCCCGCCGGGAATGGCCGCCGCGGGCGCAACTCTCTCAATGTGGGGATTGCCGTTCTTTTCCGCTGAGGACCCCAACCCGAATTTCATACCCAGCCAATGTGCAGCGAGAGAAGCCCAAAGTGTAACGCGACTCGCAAAAGAATTCCGGCGTAGATACCCGCCATCCAGTCGTCCGCCATGATGCCCCAGCCGCCGGGGAGCTTTTCCAGTTGGCGGACCGGCCACGGCTTCCAGACGTCGAACACGCGAAAAAGTATAAAACCGAGCAGCAAGTATTTCCAGTTGACCAGGCTTAGCGCGAAGAAAATTGCAAACGTGGAGAAGTCCATGTGCGCGGTCAGATTCGGGAGCGCGATAGGAATCAGCGGAAGCAGGAGCGCAAGGTGCTGCCCTGCCACCTCGTCCACCACTACGAATTGAGGATCCTTGATCCCCGCGTACGCGGCCGCCCGGGAAGCGCTCCAGACGCCGATGGCACCAAGCAGGACCAGCAACGCCAGCGCACAGAAAATCGGCAGCGCCAGCACAGCGTCGTGAACGTCGCTGCCAGGAACCAGAAAATGCTTGTCCATCAGGACCGCGTCGTGACTCGGGTGGAGCGAGAAGAATCCCCCAAGGGACGCCGGCCGCAGAAAAAAGACGGAGGAGAGAAACGCGGTCGCCACACCCACCAGCGAGCCAAACGTGCCCGGCGCCTTCGGAATGTACCCGACGCCCAGCGCGGTGGCTATCGCGAGCGCCAGCCGCGGCTTCTCGAGCCGCACTCCGGGTGCCGGCGCTGCGTCAGTTTTCGCTGCCATTCGGTTCGTCCAAATCAAGGATGACGGTCTTGGGGTTGCTCCCGGTGATTTCCGCTTCATCGAAAATCGGATCGGAGACGACGTACTTTTCGCTGGCCCAGTTGCCCAGGTCGCGCTCCCGGCAGCGCTCGCTGCAAAACGGAAAGTCCGCATGAATCGCGGAGTCCGTCTCGACTTTACAAATGGGGCATCTGTGTTTCATGGAGCAGCAGCTTCTTCGGACTGAGAGTATAACTCAGGCGAGGACGCGGAGAGGAGCGCCGGTAGCGATTCGATGGAGTTTCTCCGCCGGGGGAACCGCCGGAGGCGCCACGAGGTCGCTGTCGCGCGCGGCGGGGCGAGGCAGGATTTCCACGACGCGGCCAATCAGGTCGTACGCGTCCGCCTTCGTCATTTCAACGCGCGCAACATCTCCAGCAGCGGCCACATCTCCAATCGGCAGCTCGATATCGGTGAGATACAGCTTGCCGTCAATCTCCGGAGCCATGCTTTCCAGCCGCGCTTCCCAGACCAGCGGGTTGTCCTTCGACGGACCTTCGACCAGCG
>Ga0137393_10000294_pt1 | contig 29464 bp, 19 predicted proteins | sample 15con2h34BmetaG_FD_101396 | JGI IMG/M metagenome (GOLD analysis project Ga0137393, IMG submission 101396) | Vadose zone soil microbial communities from Angelo Coast Range Reserve, California, USA - 15con2h3.4B metaG | ecosystem: Environmental > Terrestrial > Soil > Vadose zone > Saprolite...
AGGCCGAGCCGGTCCAGCAGCTGGCTGGCGGACCCCGGACCGACATCGGCCTGGAGGTTGCCGCGCACCTGCGCGACCGCCTCCCGGGCAGTGAGCGACGGATCGAGGTCCGCCCCATCCTGGGTCAGGTAGCCGAGGTGCACCGTCTTACCCCGGATGATCCGGCCCTCGACGGCAAGCGCCGAGGTCCCCGCGAGCAGGTCGAGCAGCGTGGTCTTCCCGCTGCCGTTCGGCCCCACCACGCCCACCCTCTCCCCGGGGGCGAGCCGCCACGTCACGTCGTCGAGCAGGGTACGCCCGCCCGCCGCCACGGTCACGTCCTCCGCCTCCAGCACGGTCTTCCCCAGCCGGGCGGCCGCCAGCCGGGCCAGCTCGACGCCGTCGCGCGGCGGGGGCTCGTCGGCGATCAGCGCGTTGGCCGCATCGATCCGGAACCGTGGCTTGCTGGTCCGGGCGGGCGGACCACGCCGCAGCCAGGCCAGCTCCTTGCGCAGCAGGCCGCGCCGGCGCCGCTCGGTCGCGTCCGCGATCCGCGCCCGCTCGGCCCGGGCCAGCACGTAGGCGGCATAACCCCCGTCATAGGAGTGCAGCTGCCCCCCGGCGAGCTCCCAGGTCCGGTCACAGGCGACGTCGAGAAACCAGCGGTCATGGGTCACCGCGACGAACGCCCGGCCCAGGTCGCGCAGGTACCGGGCCAGCCAGTCGATGGCCTCGACGTCGAGGTGGTTGGTCGGCTCGTCCAGCAGCAGCAGGTCATGCTCACCGACCAGCACGGCGGCCAGCGCCACCCGCCGGGACTCACCACCGGAGAGCCGTTCTGCTGGGGTGGTTTGGTCTATGCCGGGCAGCAGCGCGGCCATGATCGCGCGGGTGCGCGGGTTGGCCGCCCAGACGTGCTCGGGGAGGTCGCCCACCACCAGCGAGCCCACCGTCCCGGTGAGGTTGTCGTGCTGGGTGAGGGCACCGATCCGCAGGTCACGGGTGCGGGTCACCCGGCCGCTGTCCAGCGGCTCAGCGCCGGCCAGGATGGCCAGCAAAGTGCTCTTGCCCGCGCCGTTGCGCCCCACGACCCCGATCCGGTCGCGGGCCGCCACCCCCGCCGACACCCCGTCGAGGAGCACCCGCTGGCCGTACCCCTTGACCGCCCGTTCCAGGTTGACCAGATTCACGACTTCTCCGAGGCCACGCCGATGACGGTCGCCCCAGGCGCCGGGCCGACCACGCTGGCGACCGCCCGGCACACACCGGCACCGGTCAAGGCGACAGCCAGGTCGCGGGCGTGCCGCGCGTCGCGGGCGAGGAAGGCGCAGGTCGGGCCCGACCCCGAGACCAGGGCGCCGAGCGCTCCGTGCTCGCGGCCCGCCGCCAGCCCACGGCGCAGGTCGGGGAGCAGCGACAGCGCCGCAGGCTGCAGGTCGTTGGTGAGCAACGGGCCGAGTTCCTCCGGTTCGCCGGAGCGCAGCGCGGCCATCAGGGCGGTGTTCAGCCGGGGCGGCCCGGGCGGGCCGGCATGGGCCGGACGGCGGGCCTCCTCAGGCTGGCCTGGCCGCCCACCGCGAGACGCCCGGAGCCGGTCACACGCGGCGTAGACCGCCGCGGTCGATAGCTCAACGGAAGCGAACGTCAGCACCCAGTGGTACGTCCCGGTGACCAGCGCCGGGGTGACCTGATCGCCCCGGCCGAGGCCGATCGCGGTGCCGCCGATCAGGGCGAACGCGACGTCGCTGCCCACGTGCGACGCCACCTCGCACAGTTCCTGCTGGCTGAGGCCGGTGCCCCACAGCTCGTTGCAGGCCACCAGGGCCGCCGCGGCATCCGCGCTACCCCCGGCCAGGCCGGCGGCCACCGGTATCCGCTTCCTGATCTCGATGGACACGCCCGGCGCGTCCCGGCAGCCCGGCCCCACGGCGTCCACCAGCGCGGCGACCGCGCGGACGGCAAGGTTGCTGCCATCCAGCGGGACGGACCCGTTGCCCTCTCCGGTGACCAGCACCGTGTCACGTTCGGCCGGGGCGACCGTGACCTCGTCGAACAGCGAAACGGCATGAAAGACGGTCACCAGGTCGTGGTAGCCGTCGGCTCGCGGCGGTCCCACGGAGAGCTGGAGGTTCACCTTCGCGGGCACCCGCGCTGTCACAGCGGTCACGATTCCCTGATGGTATCCGGCTCCAGCTGGCCCGGTCACCAGCTAACCCGGTCACCGCCCAGCCCGGGTCACCGCCCAGCCCCGGTCACCGGCCAGCCCCGGTTACGGGCCGCTCCAGCCCCAGCCACCGGCCCTCGGGCCGGCCTCGGCGATCCGGGCGAACTCCGCCACCCCGAGTGACTCACCGCGCGCCCGTGGATCCACGCCGGCGTCCCGCAGAATCCGCTCCGCCGCCGCAGGTGATCCCGCCCAGGAGGCCAGTGCGGCGCGGAGCGTCTTGCGCCGTTGCGAGAAGGCGGCGTCCACCACCGCGAACACCTCGGCGCGAGTCGCGCCGCCTGCGGGCGGGTCGTGCCTGGTAAAGGCGACCAGCCCGGAGTCCACGTTGGGCACCGGCCAGAACACCGTCCGCGGCACCGGCCCGGCCCGGCGGGCCCGGGCGAACCAGGCGAGCTTGACCGAAGGCACGCCGTAGATCCGGCTCCCGGGCGGGGCCGTCATCCGGTCGGCGACCTCAGCCTGCACCATGACCAGGCCATGCCGCAGGGACGGAACGGTGGCGAGCAGGTGCAGCACCACCGGGACCGCCGCGTTGTAGGGCAGGTTCGCGACCAGGGCGGTCAGCGGCTCGCCGGGCAGATCCCCGACGCGGGCGGCGTCAGCGGTCACCAGCTCAAGGCGGGCCACCAGCGCTGGCGCGCGCGAGGCGACGGTGCACGGCAATTCGGCCGCGAGGACCGGGTCAAGCTCGACTGCTACCACTCGCCGGGCCGCCCCGAGCAACCCGAGGGTGAGCGAGCCGAACCCCGGGCCCACCTCCAGGACAGCGTCGGAGGGACTCAGGCCGGCCAGCGCCACGATCCGCCGCACCGTGCCTGCGTCGGTCACGAAGTTCTGGCCGAGGCGCTTCGACGGCCGGATCCCCAGCCGGCCCGCGATCTCCCGGATCTCGGCCGGGCCCAGCAGGGCGCTGTCCATCGCGGCAGGCTGGCTACCAGGGGCCGAAGACACGTTCACCGGTAGCGGTGACGAGTTGGCAAAGCAGCGCGGTATCGATCTGCTTGACCTCGGCGAGGCAGCGCAGCGTGTGGGCGGCCATGGCGGGTGAGTTGGGCTTGCCCCGGTACGGCATGGGGGTGAGGAACGGGGCGTCGGTCTCGACCAGGATCGCCTCGGCGGGCACCGCCTCGGCCGCGTCCCGCAAGGGCTGCGCGTTTTTGAAGGTGACATTGCCCGCGAAGCTCATGACGTAGCCGGCCTCCGCGCACCGCTTGGCCATGGCCACGTCGCCGGAGAAGCAGTGGAAGACCACCTTCTCCGGCGGTTCCTCCTCCTCCAGGATGCGCAGTACGTCATCGTGCGCATCCCGGTCGTGGATCATCAGGGCCTTGCCGGCCTGCTTGGCGATCGCGATGTGCGCGCGGAACCAATCCCGCTGGACCTCGGGGCGGGCGTGGTCCCGGTAGTAGTCGAGCCCGGTTTCGCCGATCGCGCGCACCTGCGGCAGCGCAGCCAGCGTGCTGATCTCGGCCAGCACGGCGTCGCGGTCAGCCGGGGACGAAGCGGCCGAGGCGGTCTCGTTGGGGTGGATCGCGACCGCCGCGTAAACGTCCTGGCGACCGGCTGCGCACTCCGCTGACCAGCGCGACGACGGGAGGTCGACGCCGACCGTGATAATCCGCCGGATGCCAGCCGCCTGGGCGGCGGCAATGACCTCCTCTGCTGGCCGCTCCATCAGGTCCAGGTGGCAGTGACTATCCAGCGCGTCGGCGGGCAGCGGCTCGGGCGCCGGAACAGCGGTCACGCGGTGCCCCCCGCCCCCTCCAGCCGGGCCAGTTCCTCGTCCGCGACGGACGGGTCCAGCTTCGTGAACAGCGGTGTGGGCGCGGCCAGCGGGGTACCCGGCGCGACCGGCTGGGACTCCCACCGCGCGGCGGTGCCGTAGTCGCCGGTGATGACCGGGTAGGACGGAGCGTCCTCCTCGTCGACCTGCCGGATCTCGGGCATGCCGGACCACGTCTCCGCTCCGCCCAGCATCCGGTACACCTTCTCCGACGACCGCGGCAGGAACGGCGTGAGCAGCGTCTTCGCGTCATCCACCAGTTGCAGCACCACGTGCAGGACGGTCCCCATCCGGTCCGGGTCGGACTCGCGGAGCTTCCATGGTGCCTGATCGGACATGTACTTGTTGGCCTCGGCCACGGTCCGCATCGTCTCGGTGATGGCCGACTTGAACCGCGACCGGCCCAGTTCCGCGCCGACGACGCCGAACGCGGCGCGGGAGCGCTCCAGGATCTGATGATCGACGTCGGAGAGCTGGCCCGGCTTCGGGATCACGCCGATGTTCTTCGCCGCGAACGAGATCGACCGGTTGACCAGGTTCCCCCAGGTCGCGACCAGCTCGTCGTTGTTGCGCCGGACGAACTCACGCCAGGTGAAATCGGTGTCCTGGTTTTCCGGGCCGGCCACCGCCACGTAGTAGCGCAGCGCGTCCACGTCGTAGCGGGCGAGGAAGTCACGCACGTAGATGACGACCGCGCGGGAGGAGGAGAACTTGCGCCCCTCCATGGTCAGGAACTCGCTCGACACCACCTCGGTCGGCAGGTTCAGTTCTCCGAGCGAGCCAGGGGAGCCGTTCCTGGCGCCTTTGCCGCTGTAGCCGAGCAGCATGGCCGGCCAGATCTCGGAGTGGAAGACGATGTTGTCCTTGCCCATGAAGTAGTAGGACTCGGCGTCCTGCGACTGCCACCAGGCGCGCCACGCATCCGGGTCCCCGGAACGCCTGGCCCACTCGATGGACGCGGACAGGTAGCCGATCACCGCGTCGAACCACACGTAGATCCGCTTGTCCGGGCGGTCCCGCCAGCCGTCCAGCGGCACCGGCACGCCCCAGTCCAGGTCCCTGGTGATTGCCCGCGGCTGCAGGTCGCTGAGCAGGTTGAGCGAGAACCTCAGCACGTTGGGCCGCCATTGGCCGCTCTTGCTCTGCAGCCAGCTGCCGAGTACCTCGGTGAACGCGGGCAGGTCGAGGAAGAACTGCTCGGTGTCCACGAACACCGGGGTCTCCCCGTTGATCTTCGACCGCGGGTTGATGAGGTCGATCGGGTCCAGCTGGTTGCCGCAGTTGTCGCACTGGTCGCCGCGCGCGCTGTCGTAGCCGCAGATCGGGCAGGTGCCCTCGATGTATCGGTCGGGCAGGGTCCGGCCGGTGGACGGGGACTTCGCGCCCTTGGTGACCTTGGGGAAGATGTAGCCGTTCTGGTAGAGGCCGGTGAAAATTTCCTGGGCCACGGCGTAGTGGTTCCGGGTGGTGGTCCGGGTGAACAGGTCATAGGACATGTCAAGGCCGAACAGGTCCTCCGCGATCACCCGGTTGTACCGGTCGGCCAGCTCACGCGGGGTCAGGTTCTCCTTGTCCGCCTGGACCTGGATCGGTGTTCCGTGCTCATCCGTCCCGCTGACCATCAGTACCCGGTTGCCCGCCATCCGCTGGTAGCGGCTGAACATGTCGCACGGCAGGGCGAAGCCGGAGACGTGCCCGATGTGGCGGGGGCCGTTGGCGTAGGGCCACGCTGGGGCGGCCAGGATGTGGCGGGTTGAGGACATGCTCACCAGCCTAGGTGCTGCCGGGCGAGCCCTCGAACTCTTTGCCGCGCGCCACGGCGTCATAGACCGCTTGCCTGGACAGGCCGGATTCCCTGGCCACCGCGACGCGGGCGTCCTTGCGGTCAGCGCCCGCCGCTACCCGCGCGGCGACCTCGGCGGCCGCTTCCTCGGGGGTGCGCAGCGGACCGCTCGCCGGGGCGGACCGGCCGACGCCCTCGATCACGAGCGTCACCTCGCCGAGCACCCCGCCCTCGGCCCAGGCCGCTAGTTCCCCGAGCGTGCCCCGGCGGATCTCCTCGTGAGTCTTGGTGAGCTCCCGGCAGGCCACCGCGCGACGGCTGGGGCCGAACGCCTGGGCCAGTTCCACCAGGGTGACATGGGTCCGGCGGGGTGACTCGAAGAACACCAGGGTCCGTGGCTCGGCGGCCAGCTCCGCGAACCTGCGGGCTCGCGGACCCGCCTTGCGGGGCGGGAATCCCTCGAAGCAGAACCGGTCGCTGGGCAGGCCGGAGACGGCCAGCGCGGCGGTCACGGCGGACGGCCCGGGGAGCACCCTCACCGGGACACCTTCCGCCGCCGCCGCGGCGACCAGACGATACCCGGGGTCGCTGACCGCGGGCATGCCGGCGTCGGTCACCAGTAGCACGTCGTCTCCCTCGCGTAGCGCGGCGAGCAGCGCGCTCGGGCGGGTCCGCTCGACGGGGTCGTAGTACGACACGAGCCGCCCTGCGAGTTTGACGCCGAGGGCCGCGGCGAGCCGGCGTACTCGCCGGGTATCCTCGGCCGCGACGACCGCCGTCGTGGCGAGCGCCTCGGCCAGCAGGGGCGAGGCGTCGCCTGGCCTGCCGATGGGTCCGGCGGCTACCGTGAGCGTGCCGCTGACACTGTCCTTTGGGGCGGAGTCATTCATCGCGGAACCTACGTTATGCCCCGCACCCCCAATACGATGTGGCTCGATGATTGCATCCGAGGCCGAGCATCCGGCCGCTGACACCAGTTCCCGCCTGCCAGCACTTCGCGCCCGGCTGGCTCCCGCCATTCCGGGCAGCCCGTTCTGGGGCTGGGTGGGCCCGCTACTGGTCACCGCGTTCGGCGCATTCCTGCGCTTCAACCGGCTGAGCGTGCCGCGGACAATCATCTTCGACGAGACGTACTACGTCCCGGACGCGTACGGCATCCTGCGGCATGGCGTGGAGCAGAACTATGTCAGCAACCGGAACTCGCTGATCACGCAGGGTCACACGAACATCTTCACCTCGGGCGGCGAGTTCGTGGTTCACCCGCCGCTTGGCAAGCTCGCCATCGCGATCGGCGAGTGGGCGTTCGGGCTGACCCCGTTCGGCTGGCGGTTCTCCGTCGCGCTGTTCGGGTCGCTGGCCATTCTGCTGCTCGCCCGGATCGCCCGCCGGATGACCCGGTCCACCCTGCTCGGCTGCGTGGCCGGACTGCTGCTCTCCCTGGACGGGCTGGAATTCGTGATGAGCCGCACAGCGCTGCTGGACATCTTCCAGATGTTCTGGGTGCTGGCGGCGTTCGGCTGCCTGGTTGTCGACCGTGACGTCTCCCGCGCCCGCCTGGCGGAGTGGGTAGCGCAGCATCCCGGCGACGAGCGCGGGCCCCGGCGCGGGATCCGCTGGTGGCGGGTGGGCGCCGGAGCCTGCCTGGGCCTGGCCTGCGCGTCCAAGTGGGACGCGATCTGGTACGTGTTCGCGTTCGCTGGTCTCGTGATCGCGTGGGACATCGGGGCGCGGCGGTCGGTCGGATTCCGCCACCACGTCCGCGACGCACTGCTCGGCGACGCGCGCTGGCTGCCGGTCTCCTTCGGGCTGCTGCCTGCGGCCATCTACGTGGCGACCTGGACCGGATGGTTCGCCACATCCAGTGGATGGGACCGGAACTATGCGGCCCAGAACGGCGATCACACCCCGGTGATCTCGCCACTCGTCTCGCTGTTCGAGTACCACAAGCAGATGCTCAACTTCCACGTCGGCCTGCACACCCATCACCCGTACCAGTCACAGCCCTGGACCTGGCTGGTGATGGCCAGGCCGGTCGCCTTCTTCTACCCGCCCCACGCGAAGGGGTGCGGATCGGCGAACTGCTCCCAGGAGGTCCTGGCCATCGGCACCCCGATGATCTGGTGGGCGTCGATCGCCACCCTGCTGGTGTGCCTGGGCTGGTGGCTGACCCGGCGGGACTGGCGGGCCGGGGCGGTGCTGCTCGGGGTGGCGGGCGGCTGGCTGCCCTGGTTCCTGTTCCCCGACCGGACCAAGTTCTACTTCTACGCGGTGGCCTTCGTCCCGTTCCTCGTGCTGTCCATCACCCTGTGCCTCGGGCTGATCATCGGCTCGGCCCGGGCGTCAGCCCCCCGCCGGACAGTCGGCGCGGCGATCGCGGGTGCCTATGTGCTGGGCGTTCTGCGGAACTTTGCCTATCTCTACCCGATCCTGGCCGCCAAGGTCATTCCCTACACATCCTGGCTGGACCACATGTGGTACCACGGCTGGATCTGACCGGCTCATCGCGGGCCAGCTCGGCGCAGGTAGCGAGCAACTGCGGGCTGGGCACCGGTAGCCGCTGCATCTCGCCTGGTTCGAACTTCAGCAGCCCGCCCGCATAAACCCGCCCCCGACCATCCATAACGCAACCGCGCAGGAATGCCCCCAGCCCATCGAGCGCGGCCGCTGACAGCGGCTCACGCGGGTATATACCGTGCGCGATGTTCAGGTAGCGGGCCCCGGCCAGGTTGCGCACGAAGGCCGGCGGCCGGCGGGCCATGTACGTGGCGAGGATCGGCGGTGGCTCGCGGAGCCGGACCCGCCACCAGGGTGTGCGGTGCCGGGCGACGTAGCTGTCCGCGGCGCCTGCAGCCCTGGCCCGGCTGAGGAACAGCTCGACGTCGCGGAGTTCCTGGGCGGAAAGCTCGCCGAGGTCGGCGGGCAGGTCGATGACCGAGCGCAGCGGGATGGCCGGTGCCAGCACATCCCAGGCCTGGAACAGCTCGCGCGCCCGGGTCACTGCCGGGAACAGGAAGCGCTCGGGGATCCGGCCCGCTGGATCTATCCCGCCCGCCCCGGCCGTCCCCCTCATCCCGTCAGACCCGGCTATCCCGCCGACGCCGGCCGCCCCGCTGGCCCCAGCCGTCCCGCCGACTCTGCCGACCCCGGCCGCTGCAACCCAGATCGCGTTGGCGCCGGTGACCTGACCCCGGTGGACCCGGCAGAGTTCGCCGAGCTCGACCCGGTCGGCCGGCAGCCGGGCCGTCCGCGGCGGACAGGACAGGCCGGCCGCCGCCCCCCGACCGGGCGCACGCGGCAACATGGGCCCCCAGTGGGCGGCGGCGGTGAGCGACTGGACCGGCACCGGCGCTCCGTCGGCCAGCGTGCCGAGTTCCGCCACGCTGGCGACGCGCCGCAGGCGAAGACGGCGTGGGCGGCTGCCCGGCCGGAAGCACGAGATGGCCGAGGTGGCCTGCGCGTCGCTGAACACTGGGACGGCAGGCTCGATCAGGTGGACCGACTCTCCACCCAGCGGGCCGATCATCAGGGCCCGCACCAGGCTGCCGTAGTTCACGTCGAGCCACTCCGCGGCGGTGATGAACGCCCCCAGATCACCCGGCACAGCGTGCACCGCGGTGGCGAGGTAGAAGTGCACGTGCAGTCCGGCCAAGCCGCTGGCCGGCAGGCCGAACGTGCGCGCGGTCGACCGCAGCCAGCCCTTCCAGGCCGGCGGGATCTGGTGGTGGCGCAGGTAGGGCGGATTGCCGAGAAAGAGGGTGGGGCCGCAGGCGGATGGCAGGCGCACCGCCCGATAGTCCTGCAGCAGCACGCGGGAGCGGTCGGCCAGGCCGGCGACGGCCAGGCTGGCCCGGCCGATGACCGCCGCGACCGGGTCGATTTCGACTCCCAGCAGCGACACATGCGGCCATGTGCGCCCGGCGGCGATGAGGAACCGCGCGGAACCCGAGCCCGGGTCGACCACTCGCACGGGCCCGGCGGCCTGGTTCCCGTCCACGCCGCCTGTCCCGTCGGCCCGGGCCCCGGCCGCGCCGCGCGCCCAGGTGGCGCCTGCTGCCCAAGAGATCATGCTGTCGATCACCGGCGGCGGGGTGAACGTCTGGCCGAGCACCCGCCGCTCGGCGCGCCCGCGCAGCCGGCAGAACGCCTCTCCCAGCGGATCCTGGCCCGCTTGGATCAGATCCCGGACCACGCCGAGATCCGGGATGCAGCCGGGCCCGCGATCGTGGTGCTGCCGCGCGGTGACGGCCAGCTCCTGTTCAGTATCAGACCAGCCGGGTACGCTGGAAGCACCGAGCCGGACAGCGACGTCCACCAGCGCAAGCTCGTCGCGGATTCCGCTGGTCACGCCGACCATTCTGGCGGGTTGCCAGCCGCATACTAACCGCGTCCGGTCACAACGGGTCGGAGCGGCAGGGGTTGGACCAGCAGAGCCCGGCTGCCGCGGCGGGACTGCTGCAGTTACCCGTAGCTGGCGTTCAGGAATATCTCAGCATGCGGGGGTAGAAAGATGATGACTGACTGTCGCACAGATTGTGACCCGGGACGCTGAGCCGGATGGGGCCTCTCGCACGTCTATAGAGTGACGGTCAACGGACGAAGCGGAGCAACGATGGGGTCCACCGAGCAGGCGCCGGACCGCAATGCGCGGTTCGAACAGGACGTCGTGCCTTTCCTTGGGCAGTTGTACCCTGCCGCGCTCCGCATGACGCGCAACCCCACCGACGCCGAGGATCTCGTCCAGGAGACGTCAGCCAAAGCGTACGCGGCGTTCCATCAGTTCAGGCCGGGCACGAATCTCAGGGCGTGGCTGCACCGAATCCTCGCGAACACGTTCATCAACAGCTACCGCAAGCGCCGCCGTGAGCCGAGGCAGGCATCGAGCGGCGACTTCCAGGACTGGCAGGTCCCAGCCGATCCGCTGGCACCTCAGGCGCGGTCGGCCGAGGCGGAAGCGCTGGACCGGCTGGCCGACTCCGAGATCCTGCGGGCCCTGCGTGATCTGCCGGAGGAGTTCCGGGTCGCGGTCTACCTCGCCGACATCGAGGGGTACGCCTACAAGGAGATCGCCGAGATCATGGGGACGCCGATCGGCACCGTGATGTCCCGGCTGCACCGCGGCCGCGGGCGGCTCCGCGACAAGCTGGCCGCCTACGGCCCAGGCCACGGCACGGGCCTGGCCCCCATGCCCGGCTGAGCTGCTGCCGACTGCCCGGCCGCCCGGCTTGCCCGGCCGCCCGCTTTGCCCGCTCCAGAGGCTCGCCGCCCGAGCGACCTGCGCGCCCCGCCTGCTCGCCCGCCTCGCTCCGGCTACTGCCGGCTACTTCGCGCTGTAGAGGCTGAGCACGTCCGAGTCGGCGTGCCAGCGCCCGACTAGCCGCATGGTCTGTATGAGGGCCAGTTCGGCGCGCAGCACCGGGCTGGATATCGCCGCCAGCTGGGCCTGGCTCACCGACGTGACCAGCCACACCCTGCTCAGATTGTGCAGGCGGTCGTGCAGTGTGGCCAGGCTCACCTCGGTTCCCAGCAGGGTGTTCGACTTCATCGGGGACACCGCGAGCGAGACGTCCCTGAGCTGCCGGAAGGGCGCGGGATATCCCATGCCCAGGATCCGCTGGTTCCACGGGATGTAGAAGACGATGTCCGTAGGGCGCCCGTGGGCGGCGACGACCGCCGCGTCGTAGCGCAGATCATCCAGCCGGGACGACTGCAGCCTGACCGCGTGCTGCGGCGTGACCAGCAGGGCGGCCAGCACCGCCAGGACCCCGACGGACGGCAGCCAGGCCAGCGCCCGGCCCCGGCCGCTGGGCAGCGCTATCGAGACAACTCGCGCCAGCCAGGCCAGGCCAGCGGCGCAGAGCAGCGCCAGGGCGGGCTGGCAGAACAGCACGTAACGCTCGTCGTACACCGGCTTGAACCGCGACACCGCGAGCATGACGATGGGCGGCAGGATCAGCCAGGGAAGAGCGACGATGGCCAGGGTGGCCGACCCGCTGGCCAGGGTCGCCGGGCCGCTCGCCGACGTGGCCGGCCCGCCTGCTCGCGTCGCCGGGCTGCCCGCCGACGCGGCCCCGCCGCCCAGGGTCGCCGGCCCGTCTGCGGCCGACTCGCCCGTCAGGGTGGCCGGCCCGGATCTGGCGACCAGGCTGGCCACCAGGCCACACAGGGCCAGCGCCGCGATCGGGACGACAAGCGGCTTCGACCCGGCGAAGCTCACGAACAGGTTAGAGACGGTCCGCAGGCCCGGCTTGGTCAGCCAGCTGATCTGGCCGCGCTGCCTGAACCCCAAGAGGGCCAACGGGGCCAGCACGATGCCCGCGGCTACGGCGGCCACGAGCCACCGCCAAAGACGCGCTGGCGCCGCGCCCGACTCGAGCCCGCCGCGGCGGACGCGGATGATCAGCACCGTCAGCGCGTGCGCTGCCACCACAAGCAGGGAGAACAGGTTGAAGAGCCCGGCCAGCACGATCACCAGGGCGTACCCGGCCCACCATCGCCAGGTGTCGGCCAGCATGGCCCGGACCAGCAGATACGTCGCGATGGTGACAAGCATGGTGACGATCGCGTACGCGCGGGCGTCCTGCGCGTACCTGGTCGTCTGGGGGACGGCCACGAACAGCAGGCCGGCCAGCAACCCGGTGAGCCGTGGGGCTGGCAGGCTGGCCATCCGCGCCAGCAGCCTCCCGAGGGCCGCGGTCATCGCGGCCGCGACCGCCGTGGCCAGCAGGGACGGCAGCCGGATCGCTGTCGCGGACGTGCCGAGCAGGGTAATCACCGCGTGCATGAAGAGGTAGTAGGTGCCATTCACGGCGTCTGTGTGGCGCAGCAGCGCGAAGATCTGGCCGAAGCTCCGGTGGGCGGCGTCGACCGAGTATGCCTCGTCCCGCCACAGTGAGAGTTTGCCAAGCTGATAACCGCCGAACAGCAAAGCCGCCGCCGCGGGAATCACGAGGGTCAGCCAGTCGCGCAGCCGGTGTGCGGCCATCGCTGGATGCCCGGCGCCGGGACGGGCGGTCCCCGTTCTGATCACTCCCACGTCCGGCACCGCAGCCCCTTCCCGCCCTCAGCTGAACCTGCAGGTGGCGCTGCACGGCCACTGTTTCGGCAGACTACCTACGATCCCGGCCATCAGCCTCCGGCCAAGGCTATCCAAGGAAAGATATGACGCTATCCGGAAGAAGCTGTTATTGGCCCGTTACCCCGCGATTCCCCTGGTATTTGATTGGCAGACGCACCCGGCCGACCCGGGCCGACCGGCCGGCCAGCGCGGGCCGACCGGGCCACCCGGATCGGCTACGCACCGAAGAGCCGCTCGCAGACCCTGGCGGCAGCCTTGCCGTCGTCCAGTGGGCAGTATTTGGTGACGAACGCCTGGTACGCGGCGGCATGGTCGACCCCCGTGGTATCCAGGTCCGCGATCGCGGCCAATACCCCATCTGAGGTGGCCAGCAGGGGTCCAGGGGCCTCCGCCTGCAAGTCGAAGTAGAACCCGCGCAGCTCGTCGCGGTACTCGTCGAGGTCATAGGTGAAGAAGATCATTGGCCGGCCCGTCAACGCGAAGTCGAACATCACCGACGAGTAGTCCGTCACCAGGACATCACTGGCCAGGAAGAGCTCGGACACTTCCGGGTAGCGGGACACGTCGAGGGCGAACCCGCGCCGTTCGCCGACTGCCGCGTCGTCGGCCATCTGGTGGTGCCCCCTGACCAGGATCACATAGTCGGGCCCCAGCACCTGCCATGCCCGTTCCAGGTCAAGCCGAAGGTCGAACCGGTAGCGCCCGGACGCGTAGTACTGGTTGTCTCGCCAGGTGGGCGCGTACAGCACCACCCGCTTGCCGTCCGGCAGGCCCAGACGGCGGCGCACGCTCGCGGCGACGGCGCCGGACTCGTCACGGGCCAGCACGTCGTTGCGCGGGTAGCCGGTCTCCCAGATGTCCCCCTCGAACCTGAACGCGCGGCGCATGATGCGCGTGCTGAACGGGTTCGGCGAGAGCAGCGCATCCCACTGGGCCACGTCATTGGCCAGCTGTGTGAAGTAGGCGGTGCCGCTGGCGAACTGTGGCCGCTCGATATCGAACCCGATCCGCTTGAGCGGCGTGCCGTGCCAGGTTTGCAGGTACACCTGCCCGTCACGCTTGCGGTAGAAGTAGTGCATATCGTCGTTGGCGATCACGTAGCGCGAGCGGGCCAGCGCCGTGTAATACTCCTCGGTCCCGTGCAGGACGACGGTCGCGCCATCCGGGGCCGGGGTGGACCAGTCGGCCACCGCCCAGATGTGCTCGCGGTCGTCGCCGCGGCGGCGTAGTTCGTCCGCGATCCCGAGCGGGTTGTCGGCGCACGCCTTGCCTTTCCAGCTGGTGAAGAACACCGCGTCACGCAGCGGCATCCGGCGTTGCAGCGGGTAGTATCCCCGCCGCATGACCCGCTGGTTGAAGTTGCCCAGCTCGGCCCAGCGCCTATCGGGGTCGGCCCGGATGACCGGCGCGTCGTATTCGGACGTCGTGAAGAGGTACGTCTTCGGCCCGACGACGACCTCCTTCTCGGTTACGGCGGCCAGCCGGGCGTGATCGTATCCGAGCGGAATCAGCTCACCGTCGCCCTCCGCGTGCCGGACGAAGATGTCCCAGACGCCGTCTCTGAGCGGCACAAGCTCGCCGAACAGCGGCACCCGGCCCACGGCGATCTCGATCGAGAACCGCCCGCCGTCACGCCGCCAGGGCAGGATGTGCTCCGCGCTGGACCCGCGCAGGCGCAGCACGGTCTCCAGATCGCTCTCGGCCGCGCCCTGGTAGCTGCCGCGCAGCAGTAGTTCGCCTGCCGGGCTCCAGGAATGCTCCTCGATCACCGGCTTCGGGGTGCGCTGGACGATCATGACGTCTCCGTAGCGGGTCTGCTCAACCGATACCTCCCGCGCGCCATAGCTGTACCTGGCCTCAGCCATCCCGGCCGGGAAGGCGACCCGCGCCCGCGGTCGCCCCGGCACAGTCAGGTACAGCTCCCATTCCATGAGCTCCGTGCCAGCTACCACAGGACCAGCTACCACAGGGCCAGCTACCACAGGGCCAGCGGTGTCCACTGCGAGCGCCGCCATCGGCACCGTGGCGCGCAGCCGGACCGCCGGGCCGCCAGCGTCCACGATAGTGGCGTTGAATGGCTGGCTGGCCGCGCCCGCCTGACGGCTCAGCACGAGCTTGGCGCCCTGGCCGGCCGGCAGTTCCTGGCCCGCGGCGTCCACCTCGATTACCACGTCGTCGCCTGCCCGGTGGAAACCCGCCAGTGTCACGGGGGTCTGTGTCAGCGCCACATGCAGCTGCCGCCCCACCCACTTCGCCCCAAACCGAACATCAGGAGCCAGCTGAACGAATCCAGGCCGTTGCGCACTCCCCACGACCGGGGTGTGCACCCGCGCTGGGCGCCAGACGCCATGCGCCCTGATCAGCATGAAGACATCCCAGTCCCCGGTCAGCCAGCGCCCGGCGAACCGGAACCAGCGGGGACTGATTTCGAAGCGGAACCCGGCCCACTCGTAGGAGTACCTGTCCTGACCAGAGATGGCGGTAGCCAGCGGATGAGGCAGCGAGCGGGCCCATACGATGATCGGCGGCCTGCGCCTGCTGCTCGGGCGCAGAATCACGATCTTGGACGTGTTCCTGCGGCGGGAGATGTCCACGGAAGGCACGTACGCGCAGCCGTTGACGACCATGCGGTTCCCCTGCCAGCCCACCCCTTCCACCAGGACGAACGGATCGAGGTCGCGCCAGTGCGGCCGGTAGACCCGGGCCGGGATCCGCAGGGTACGGTCCGTGCGGAACGGCAGATCGGCCCGGAGCCTGCCGAGCCGCCGCACCATGGGGACGGTCGTCACCTGCTGCTCAAGGCGCCAGTCGAGGAGTTCTTTGAGCTGCGCGACCGCGCGCCTCTCGATCAGGTAGTAGGCGAGCTTGCAGATGGCGGGCAGAGTACGGAACACGCGCCGCGAAACCTGGGTCAAATACTGGTTAGTGAGGTCAAGGAATTCCGTGAGGTAGTCGTCGCTGACCCGGGAGAGGTCGCCGACGTAGAGCCACAGGTCGTTCACCAGGGCCTTGCGCTGATGCTGCCGCAGCAGTTTGGCTGGCGCGTTTCCGGCGAGGAAGCGGTCAATGGCCAGCAACGCCGTGATGCGGTCGCGCAGGTTCCGGATGTCCGTGCGGTTCTGGGTGATGGAGAAGGCGCCGCGGCCGCGCTCCCGCCAGTAGTAGACGAGGTCGCCGATCACGTCCACGGCCTTGGCCAGGACGTGCGCCTTGGTCATGAGCTGGATGTCCTCCCAGACCATTCCCTCGGGGTAGGACAGGCTGTGCGCATCCCAGAACGACCTGCGGAACAGCTTGTTCCACACCGAGATGTCATAGAGCAGTTGCGGCGCGCGGGTGATGTGCGTGCCGATCCGCCTGCCCTTGATCGCGCGGGAGTGCAGAGCCGACTGCCGGATCCCCTCGGGGCCGATGCGGTACACGTTGCCCGACACGAAGTCGGAGCCGGATTTCTCCAGGGTGTGCAGGAGCACTTCGTAGGCCTGGGGCGGAAGCATGTCGTCGCCGTCGACGAACGCGAGGAATTCCCCGCTGGCCCGCTCCGCTCCGCGGTTGCGCGCGAACCCGGGGCCGCCGTTAGGCACGGTGAGGAGGGTAAATCTGGAGTCAGCCTCGGCCTGAGCCTGGGCGATCCGTGGCCCGTCGTCGGTGGACCCGTCGTCCACCATGATCACTTCGAGATCGCGGAAGGTCTGGGATGCGATGGACCGCAGGCAGTCGGCCAGCACATCCCCGTTGTTGTAGAACGGCACAACAACGCTGATCCGCGGCACCGCCAACGTCTCTCCTCACCCCGTTCGCTTGCTGTTTGCCTGCACTCCCTGATTAACCCCCGCCGGGGTTGAATGCGTCCCGCTGGTCAGCCGACTGCGGGTCGTTCCCAGCCCAGCCCGACCGGGTCATAGACCCGCTCAAGGTAGATCTGGTGCCAGAGCGAGAACACGATCAGTACCCAAAGGTGCCGCCAGCTGACGTCGGGCTCACTGGCTCGGAACCGCTCCAGGAGGCCGATCGCCGCCGCACGGTTGATCCACTCATCCGTCTGCGCCTCGCGCAGCAGCCGGTCCGCGAAACCGTACATGTCCCCCTTGAGCCAGTGCGCGATGGGCACGGGAAACCCAAGCTTGGCCCGTTCCGCCGCGGCCTTGGGCAGGACCTGCCGCATGGCTTCCCGGAGCGCCGACTTCGTGGTGCCCGCGCCGATCTTCTCCTCGCGGGCCAGCCGGGCAGCGACGGCCATCACCTCGCGGTCCAGGAACGGCACCCGCAGCTCCAGGCTGTGCGCCATGGTCATCCGGTCCGCCTTGACCAGGATGTCGCCGGCCAGCCAAGTGTTGATGTCAACCAGCTGCATGGTGGAGACGTCGTCCAGGCCAGCCCCGGCGGCCTGGTCGTAGACCGGATCCGTGACGGCGTAGGCGCTTGCCGCCGGGCCCTGGGGGACGCCCGGGCCGGCGATCACATCGACCTGGCCGTCGATGAAGACGTGCGCGTTTCCGATGTACCGCCGCCGTAGCGGGGTGGAGGTCCGCTCGAGGAAGCCCTTGCCCTTGACGCCCGCGGGGATGAGCGCCGCGGCCCGCTTCAGCGGGAAGCGGCCCCAGTCCGGAAGCCGCTCGCCCGCGCGCACCAGCCCGGGCTGATGGTAGATCGCGTAGCCGCCGAACAGCTCGTCGGAACCCTCCCCGGACAGGACCACCTTGACATGCCTGCTGGCCTCGCGGGCGACGAACCAGAGGGGCACGGCGGCCGCGTCGGCCATCGGGTCGTCCAGGTGCCAGATGATCCGCGGCAGGTGGGTGAAGAACTCCTCCGAGCTGATCACGTAGGGCACTGACTTCACGCCCAGCGCGGCCGCGGTCTCCTGGGCCCGGTCGATCTCGCTGTAGCCCTCGCGCTCGAACCCGACCGTGAAGGTGAGCAGATCTGGCCGCCGTTCGGCGGCCAGCGCGCAGATCGCCGCGGAGTCGATGCCGCCGGACAGGAAGGCGCCGAGCGGAGCGTCGCTGCGCAGGTGCACGTCGATCGAGTCCCGCATGACGTGCAGGATCTGGGCCGCAGTGTTCTCACCGTGAGCTCGGGACGGCCGCAGGTCCGCGCGCCAGTAACGGAAGATATCCACGCTTCCGCCCGGCCTGGCGATCATGGCGTGACCGGGCAGCAGAACGCGGATCGGCGGCGTCAGGGTCTCCGGCGGGGGCACGTACTGGAAGGACAGGTACTTGCCCAGGGCGTCGCCGTCCAGGATGCGCGATCCGCCCGGGTCGGCCAGGGCCTTGCGTTCCGAGGCGAAGCGCAGCAGCCAGCTGCCGTCGTCCCCGGCCGCGTATCCGTTCCGGGTTTCGGTGATCTGCCCCGCCGCGTGGCGGCCACCAGGAACGGCTCCTGGCCGTTCGGGCTGGTGGGCATGACCTGCGCCGCCGCGGCGTGCGCCTGGGTCGCCGAGTGCCGCGGGCCGGGCGTCCGCGGGCCGGGCGTCCGCGGGCCGGGCGGCCGGGCGATGGGCCGCGTGCCGCCCGCCGGTTACGCCGGCCGCGGGAGCCCAGACGGGCTTGTGTTCCTGGTCGATCGAGTAGAAGAACGGCTTGATCCCGAACGGGTCCCGCGCGCAGAACAACTCTCGGGTCCAGGTGTCCCAGATGGCGAAGGCGAACATACCGCGGAGCCGGTGCACGACGTCCTTGCCCACCCGCGCGTACGTCTCAAGCAGGACCTCCGAGTCGGAGCTTGTGCGCAGGGGCACGCCCTCTTCGCGCAGTTCCTGGGCGAGTTCGAGGTAGTTGTAGATCTCGCCGTTGAAAACCATCCAGAAGCGCCCGTCGGCAGATTGCATCGGCTGGTGGCCGCCGGGGGACAGGTCGATGATCGCGAGCCGCTGGAAGCCCAGGGCGACGTCAGGATCGGAGTAGAACCCGTCGTCGTCAGGTCCACGGTGGGCCATCCGCCCAGTGGCGGTCTTGACCCACGTGTGGTCCGGGTCTGCTTCGAGTGCCAAGGCCAGGCATCCGGCGATTCCGCACATCCACGTCCCCAACGATGGTGTCCTGTGTCATCTGCGCATCGATCCTACGGGGGCGCCAGAAGCGGCGCGGACTTCCTCGCCGGGCCGCGCTCCGGTTCCGCCCGCTTCCCAGCGCGCTCTGACCAGGCCTTCGTCAGCGAAGGACGGCCAGGCGAAGCGGGATCATTTACCCCGCCACACGGGTGCCCGCTTCTCTGCGAACGCTGTGGCTCCTTCCACTGCGTCCGCGGACGAGAACACCGGCGCCATGATGTCATTCTGCCTGGCGAATGCCTCCGCGCTCGGCCAGTCGGCCGACTCGACCACGATCCGTTTGGTCAATTCCAGGGCAAGCGGCGCATTCGCCGCAATTCGGGCGGCTAGCTGCCGGGCCCGGTCCAGAGCCTGCCCGGCCGGGACCAGCTGGCTGATCAGGCCGGCCTGCTGCAGGCGGGCCGCCCCAACACGTTCCCCGGTCAGTGCGATCTCCATGGCGAGGTGGTATGGGACCCGCCGGGGCAGCCGCAGCAGCCCGCCCGCCGCCGCAACCAGGCCGCGGGTGACTTCAGGCAGCCCGAACATCGCCTCCTCGCTAGCCACGATCACGTCACAGGCGAGCGCGATCTCGAAACCACCGGCCAGCGCGTAGCCCTCGACCGCCGCGATGACCGGCTTGCCTGGCGGCCGCTCCACGATGCCGCCGAAACCTCTGCCGCCGGCGAGCGGGTTCTCACCGGTCAGGAAGCCCTTCAGATCCATGCCCGCGCAGAACGTGCCGCCCGCGCCAGTCAGCACGATCACCTGGATGTCCGTCTGGGTTTCCAGGTCGTCGAGGGTCGCGGCCATGCCGCTGGCCACCGCCTCGTTGACCGCGTTGCGGGCCGCGGACCGGTTGATGGTGACCACGGCGACCGGGCCGTCGGCCTCGGTCAGCACAGCTTCCGACACTGGCGTCGCCTCCCGCTATTGCCCTCTAGTCCCGCGGCTACTTCGGCAGGAAAGATACCAGTCCCGTCCTGACCTCTCTCGTCCTGACCTCGCGCGATAGGCCCGGACCCGCCGGCCACCCCTCCGTGTGGGCCACGAGCTCTGAGAATGGATCATGACGGTGGTTAGGGCGTATCCCGTGGATCTTCAGCCTGCTGCGCGTCCGCGATCTACGGGACACGTCCAAGCGGCGTGATCCCTACCGGGCGCAAGTCACGCGCCGCCACGTCCTTTCCCAGGGAGCTTTTCCCGGTTACCGCCCAGCCCCAACCGCGTGCCCAGGCGCTCCTGGCGGCTGCCGCCGCCGCACCGGCTGCACCGGCGCTGCGAGTTCGTGTAAAAGCCGCCGAAGTGCCGCCCGGTACCGTTGCAGGCCGGGCACTTGCGGAAGGGGTGCAGCCGCAGCGATACCAAGTACCCCACGACGAACAGGACGACCAGTGTGACTAACCAGCCCATGCTGTCAGAATGGCGCCAAACGACACAGCTGTCGAGGTTTTTGCCACCGGCATCAGCAAGAACGCCATCCGGTCGGGCTCCTGATCATTTCGGCTGGAACCTGATGCCGCCATCGAACCGGATGACCTCAGAGTTCATGTAGTCGTTCTCAATGAGCGCCAGGACCAGGTGCGCGAACTCGGCCGCCGTGCCCATCCGCTTCGGGAACACTACCGGGGCCGCGAGCTTGGCCTTGAACTCCTCGCTGGCCGGTCCCGTCCCATAGATGGGCGTGTCGATGATCCCCGGGCAGACAGTGTTCACCCGGACGCCGATGGCGGCCAGGTCCCGGGCGGCGGGCACGGTCATGCCGATGATGCCGCCTTTGGACGCGGAGTAGGCGACCTGGCCGGTCTGCCCCTCGATGCCGGCCACGGACGCGGTGTTGATGACCACGCCGCGCAGCCCGTCGGGGTCAACGGGCTCGGTGCGGGCGATGGCCGCAGCCGCGATCCGCATCAAGTTGAACGTGCCGATCAGGTTGATGTCGATGACCTTGCGAAAGGACGCCAGGTCATGTGGGGTTCCGTCGCGGCCCACGGTGCGGGACGCCCAGCCGATACCGGCGCAGTTCACCACCACGCGGAGCGGGGCCTCCTGGGCCACGGCGGCCTCGACGGCCGCGGCCACCGATCCCTCATCGGACACATCGGTCTTCACGAACAGGCCACCCAACTCGGCGGCGACCGCCTTCCCCCGCTGCTCGTTCAGGTCGGCGACGACGACCGTGGCGCCGGCCTTGGCGAGCGCGCGGGCGGCCGCCTCGCCGAGGCCGCTTGCCCCACCGGAAATGATCGCTGCGGTTCCGTTCAGTTTCATGGGCGGAGCATACTTGGCGGCCACGGACGCCAACCGAACGGGGTTCGGACGGGCGGGATGGGGGCGGGCGGGCACGCGGCGGTGGGCGCGGGGGGGCTCGACGCTTTGTCGGTACCCGCGTCTACCATCGGTGGGTGTGGGGCCTCCGCCTGGCGCACCCTGCATGCGCTTCCCCCAGCGGGCGTGGCACCTGCTCGGATGGCAAGGAGAACGTGGTGAAGAGTCTCCGGGGAAACCCCTGGGCGGTGCTGATCGTCGTCTCGCTCGGGTTCTTCATGACCCTGCTGGACCTGACGATCGTGAATATCGCGATCCCCAACATGATTACGAAGCTGCACGCGTCGCTCGACGACGTCCTGTGGGTGATCAACGCCTACGCCCTCGTGCTCGCCGTGCTGGTCATCACGGCAGGCCGGCTTGGTGACCTACTCGGGCCGCGGATAATGTTCGCCTCGGGCATCGCCCTGTTCACGGTGGCCTCGGCCGCCTGCGGCCTGGCCCCGAGCCCGGGCTGGCTGATCGGGTTCCGTGCCGTCCAGGGTCTCGGCGCGGCCATGCTCATGCCGCAGACGCTGACGATCATCACGAATACCTTCCCGCCGGAACGGCGGGGTGCGGCGTTCGGCGTCTGGGGCGCCGTGGCGGGAGTGGCGACGATTGCCGGGCCGACCCTGGGCGGCCTGCTTGTGACCGCGTTCGACTGGCGGTGGATCTTCTTCGTCAACCTGCCGTTCGGCGTGATCGCGCTGGCGCTGACCTTCGTCATCATCCCGGACCTGCGGCTCGGGAGAAGGCACCGGATCGACATACCTGGCGTCCTGCTCGCCACCGCGGCATTGCTGGCCATTTGCTACGGCCTGGTCGAGGGGCAGAAGTACAACTGGGGCACGATCACCTCGTTCATCAGCATTCCGCTCGTGCTCGGCGTCGGGGTACTGCTGCTCATCGCGTTCCTGGTGCTTCAGCGGCTGACCCAGGACGGGGAACCGCTGGTGCCTTTCGCGTTGTTCCGGGACAGGAACTACGCCGTGGTGAACTGGGTGTCCGGGGTGCTGTCCATCGGCATGATGGGAATCTTCCTGCCGTTCACCATCTACCTGCAGTCGGTCCTCGGTTTCTCGGCGCTGAAGGCGGGCCTCACGATGGCGCCGGCCTCCCTGCTGTCGATGTTCGTGGCCCCGGTAGCGGGCCGGATGACCGACAAGATCGGTGGCAAGTACATTCTGATGACTGGCCTGATCCTGTTCGGGGCCGGCATGGGCTGGACCGCTGTGATCGCACGCCCCAACTCCGCATGGCAGGACTTCCTGCCCGCGCTGATCGTGGCCGGCATCGGCATGGGCTGCACGTTCGCGCCGATGGTCACGACGGCCATGCGGAACATCGATCCGCGGATGGCGGGTGCCGCGTCCGGCGTGCTCAACACGGTCAGGCAGGTGGGCCTGGTGATCGGCACAGCCGCGGTGGGTGCGCTGCTGCAGAACAGGCTGGTGTCGTCTCTCACCAGCCAGGCCACCACGCGTACGGTGTCGCTGCCGCCACGGGTGCGCGGCCCGTTCATCGCCGCGATCCACAACTCAGCGAGCGGCGGCATCTCGGTCGGGGCGGGCCAGAACGGCGGGGTCAAGCTGCCGGCCGGGCTGCCCGCGCAACTGGTCGCCGAGGTCACACGGATCGGCCACGCGATCTTCACAAACGGATATATAGAGGCCATGCGCTGGACCATGGTGATGCCAGTCGTTCTGCTCGCCGTGGGCGCCGTGAGTTGCCTGGCGATCAAGTCAGCCAAGTCGCCGCTGAGCCCCGTATCGCCCGAGGTGGCGGCCGAAGCACAGACGAGAGCCGCCTGAGCCAAACCGGCAACGGCGACGGCCCCGCCAGGAAAGAGTCCTGGACGGGGCCGTAGCCGTAGCGGGGCGGAGCAATCAGGAGGACGGTCAGCTTGCGGGCTGGAACACCGACGGTGCCCACAGCCCGGGCAGTTCCTCTGGGTCGGGTTCGAAGGGGAAACGCGCGGCGAACGCGGGCTCCAGGTCGGACAGCCAGGTGGCGTCCGGGTTATAGCGGGCGAAGAACGGCTTGCCGACCAGGTCGGGGTCGCGCGCCTGGATCATGTGCAGGACGAACACCTTCTCCCCGGCCACCTCGGTGATGCCGTCCACGCAGAGCTTGCCAGGGGTCGCGGACATCGAGGGTCCACGGACTGTCCGGCCCAGGCCCGAGACGCTCTGGTAAGCCTCGCGGAAGATCCCGTAGCCGCAGGCGAGCGGCACCGCGAAGTAGTCCTGCGGGCCCGTGTCCCGCTCCACGAACATGTAGTACGGGACCATCCCCATACGCACCTGGGTGCGCCACATGGCCGCCCAGGTGGCGGGATCATCGTTGATGGACCGGATCAGCGGCGCCTGGGTCCGGATCACCGCGCCAGTATCGCGGATCCTGCGTACCGCCTCGGCCACCAGCGGTGACTCGAGTTCGCGCGGGTGGGAGAAGTGGGCCATGAAGGCGAGGCTGCGGCCGGATGCCACGATCTCCTCGAAGAGCCGCAGCGTATCGTCGGCGTCTGGGTCGGTGACGAACCGCTGCGGCCAGTAGGCGAGTGACTTGCTGCCGATCCGCACGGACTCGATGTGCTCAAGCCCCTGGTCGAAGAGCGGCTCGACGTAACGGCGCAGCACCTCGGCGCCCATGATCATGGGGTCCCCGCCGGTGATCAGCACGCTGCTCACCTCGCGGTGCCTCCGGAGGTACTCGATGACCCTGTCGGTGTCGGCGGTGGCTATCTTCAGGTCAGGCTCGTCGACAAACTGCGCCCAGCGGAAGCAGTACGTGCAGTACGCGTGGCATGTCTGAGCCTGCTTCGGGAACACCAGCACGGTCTCCGGGTACTTGTGCTGTACCCCGGGCAGCGGTTCGTCGCCCAGGTCAGGGATGTTCAGCGCGAGCTGCCCGGCGGGATGCGGGTTCAGCCGTGTCCGCACCTCATGCGCCGCGGCGGTCACCTCCCCGGCCGGCGCATCCCGGGCCAGTAGGCGGGCCATCCGCTGAACATCGGCGGCGGGCAGCATGTCCGACTGGGGGAAGACGAGGCGGTAGATCGGGTCGTCAGGCGCCGCGTCCCAGTCGATGAGGTTCTCAACCACATAGTCGTTGGTCCGGAACGGCAGCACGGTCGCCACGGCCCGGACGGCCAACCGCTCGCTGGCGTCCAGCCCAGCCCGGGCCGCCAGTGCGTCCAGGTGCTTGGCCGTGTACGCGTGGAACCGGCGGCCCGCGGCAGGCACCGCGGGCACACCCTGTTGTCGCATATCAGTCACGCATCTCCCTCCGGTCGGTCGCGTCCCTGGCGGCATTGCCAGGAACGGGAGCATCTCAGGCCGGCGGCTGGAACACGCCCGCCGCGCGCACCCCCTCAGACGCAGTTAGCGGGACGGAAGCCATGGCGTGAATCAATACAAGAAGGTCACGTTGAGGAAACGCTGAGGTAACGCAGAGAGTTCCCTTACATTCTTCCCCGTCACTTAACCCGTCATGCGCCACATTAAGGGATCGCGCGGTCCGGTACAGCGCCGTTCGTAACACTTGAGGCATTTCCTTCGCATGGTTGTCACCCCGTGGGCTGGCGCCCGCCCCATGGCCCGGTCGCTCCCCCCAGGCCGGGATTATTAACTCACGAGAACAGGGGGTTATGGGGGGGTATGCGGACTTTGACCAACCGGCGGTGACGGGCACCTGCGATCTTGTGACGGGCACCTGCCACCTACCGCGTCTTGGTGCCGATACCCGGGTCAGCCATCCCTAGGGACCGACATCTGGTGCCGGAGCCGGACACCAGCCATCCCGAAGGACCGGCATCTGGTGCCAGAGCCCGACACCAGCCATCCCGAGGCCAGCCGGAGTGAGAGGCTTGGCGATATGCAGGTCATGCATCTACGAAATAACGTCTGCGCCGAGCCGCCCACCGGCGCCCACCTGGCCGCAGCCTGACCGGGCACCCGGAACCTTCCATGCACGACGACGCCCCGCCACTCGCTGACGCACAGCGGGCGACGGTCGCGGTCGATGCCATGGGCGGCGACAACGCGCCTGAGGAGATAGTCGCGGGCGCGGTCGCAGCCGCGACGGTGCACGGGGTTCCGGTGGTGCTGGCCGGCCGTCCAAGCCAGTTGCGCCCCCTGCTGCCCGGCGGCGATGCCGCTGCACTCATCAGGATCGCCCCCGCCGACGACTCCATCGCCATGGACGAGGGTGCGCTGGCCAGCCGGCGCCGCCCCCGCTCCAGCGTCGCCGTCGCCTGCCAACTGGTCCGGAGAGGCCAGGCTGGGGCGGTCGTCTCGGCCGGCTCCACCGGCGCCATCGTCGCGACCGCACGACTGCGGCTGCGCTCGGTACCCGGCCTGATCCGGCCGGCCCTCACCGTTGTGCTGCCCACCCGCCCGAATCCGACGTTTCTCGTCGACGCAGGCGCCATCGCCGATCCCAAGCCGGAGATGCTGCTCCAGTTCGCGCAGCTCGGCGTCGCCTACGCGCAGATCGCGCACGACATCGACGAGCCAAGGGTAGGCCTGCTCACCATCGGTGCCGAGCCAGGGAAGGGGAACAGGCTGGCCCGGCGCGCCCATGAGCTGCTCGCCGCGCCACCGCCACACGGCGCTCTGCCGATTCATTTCACCGGCAATGTCGAAGGCTCTGACCTGCTGGCAGGCAAGGTGGACGTGATCGTCACTGACGGCTTTACCGGCAACGTGGCACTCAAGACCCTCGAAGGCTCGGCCGCTTTCGCCGCCGAGCAGTTGCGCGCCGTCATGCAAAGTTCGCGGATCGCGCGACTCGGCGCGATGCTGCAGCGGCGCGGGCTGCGCGAGCTGACCGAGCGGATGGACGCCGAGAATTATGGCGGAGCGGCGCTGCTCGGGCTGGAGGGCACCGTCGTGATCGCGCACGGCGCCTCAACGGCACGGGGCATCACCTCCGCATGCCTGCTCGCCGCCGAGCTCTCCCGCGGCCGGATCACCGACAAGATCAGGGAACGGCTCGGGCCGGGCCGGGGCCCTCACTTCCTGCGCCGGACCTGAGGACCCAAGACACCTGCGCAGCCCGGCCCTGGGACGGACCAGAGGCGGCACGACACCTGCCCAGCCCAGGGCGGCGCCGCACCCTTTCCGCCGGGCCGCAGGCCGCACGACACCTGCCCGCCCAGCCCAGGGCGGCGCCGCACCCTTTCCGCCGGGCCGCAGGCCGCACGACACCTGCCCGCCCAGCCCAGCGGACGATGCGAGGATGGTTACCCGACATCGGGCACGACGGGGAGATGGTGGAGAGCCAGCGGCAGGCCAGTGGCTTGACCAACGCCCAGGTAGCGGTGCGCGCCGCGAAGGGCGAGGCCAACGACGCCGCCCGGCGGTCGAGCAGGCCGATATCCGAGATCATCCGCGCCAACGTGGCGACCCGCTTCAACGCCATAGTGGGCTCACTCTGCGTCCTCATCCTGGTCACCGGGCGCCCCCAAGACGCGCTGTTCGGCTTGGTCATCGTCGCTAACTCCGCCATTGGCGTGGTCCAGGAACTGCGTGCCAAGCGGACACTCGACCGGCTCGCCGTGCTCGGCGAGGAGCCGGTCCGGGTGATGCGTGACGGCGCTCAGGTGGAAATCCGGCCGCAGCAGATCGTGCTTGGCGACCGGATCCTGATCGGCTCCGGGGACCGCATCATGGTGGACGGCGACATCGCCGACGGTTCCGGACTGGAGATCGACGAGTCACTGCTGACCGGCGAGTCCGACCCCGTCGCTAAAGAGCCCGGCGACCAGGTGCTGTCCGGCAGCTTCGTGGTGAGCGGAGCCGGTGCCTTCACCGCCACCGGCGTGGGCCGCCACGCGTACGCGGCCCGGCTGGTGGCCGAGGCCAGCACGTTCAGCCTCGCCAAGTCCGAACTCATGGCCGGGATCAACCGGTTCCTGCGCCTCATCACCTGGGTGATCGTGCCCGTGGCAGCGCTGCCTGGGTGCTCGCCCTGATCGCTCGCCCGTACACCTGGTGGCGGCTCGCCCTGATCGCGGCGATGGCCGCGGGTTTCGTGCTCGTTCTGGCCGTGCCGTGGACCCGCACTTTCTTCAGCCTGCGGCCCTACAACCCGGCGACTGACCTGATCGCACTGGCGATCGCAGGGTGCGCGGCCTGCGCGCTCACCATATATCTGTCGGCTGCCCGGCTACGCGGTCGATAGGCTTGACTACATGGCCGATCCACGGGAGGTTCTCGCTGAGCGGGTGAAGGATGCGCTCAGCGCTGCGTTCGGCGCCGAGTACGCCGACGCCGACCCGCTCATCCGGCCATCCCAGTTCGCCGACTTCCAGGCGAACGTGGCCCTGCCCCTCGCCAGGCGGCTCGGGCGGCCACCGCGCGACGTCGCCGCGGAACTTGCCCGCCACCTCGACCTGGCCGGAGTGGCCGGGCCGCCCGAGGTGAGCGGCCCCGGGTTCATCAACATCACGCTGAGCAGCGACTGGATCGCCGCCCAGGCGTCCGGGCTGCTGAATGACCCTCGCCTCGGCACCGCGAGCCCGGCCGCGCCGCAGACGATCGTCGTCGAATACTCCTCGCCCAATGTGGCGAAGGAAATGCATGTCGGCCATCTGCGCACGACCATCGTCGGCGACGCGCTCGCCCGGATCCTGGACTTCGCCGGCCACCGGGTGATCAGGGACAACCACCTGGGTGACTGGGGCACCCCGTTCGGCATGCTCATCGAGCACATGCTCGACGTCGGCGAAGACTCCGCCGAGGCCGGGTTGCTGATAACTGACCCGAACTCCTTCTACCAGGCGGCGCGGCGCAAGTTCGACTCCGATCAGGTGTTCGCCGAGCGAGCCCGGAGCCGGGTCGTGAAACTGCAGGCCGGCGACCCCGACACGCTGCGGTTGTGGCAGCACCTAGTCGACCTGTCCAAGGGCTACTTGCACCGGATCTACCGTCAGCTCGGGGTCACGCTCACCGATGAGGACATCCGGGGCGAAAGCTTCTACAACGCGATGCTCGCCGACGTGTGCACCGACCTCGAGCGCCTCGGCGTGGCCGTGATCAGCGACGGTGCGCTCTGTGCGTTCCCGCTCGGTTTCGCCGGGCGGGACGGTGAGCCACTGCCGGTCATCATCCGCAAGAGCGACGGCGGCTACAACTACTCGACGACCGATCTCGCCACCATCCGCTACCGCATCGATGAGCTGCATGTCGACCGTGCCATCTATGTCGTGGGGTCCTCGCAGGCCCTGCATTTCCAGATGGTCTTCGCCGTTGCACGGCAGGCAGGATGGATTCCGCAGGGCGCGCGATTCGAGCATGCCCAGATCGGCAACGTCCTGGGCCCCGACGGGAAGCTCCTGCGTACCCGCACCGGCGAAACGATCAAGCTGAGCGCTCTCCTTGATGAGAGCGTTGAGCGGGCCGCCAAGGTCGTCGACGAACTTGAGGCCGGATCCGGCGTCGACGAGCATGCGCGGAAGGAGATCGCGGAACCGGTCGGCATCGGCGCGGTGAAGTACGCCGACCTGTCCACGGCTCTCGACAGCGAGTACGTGTTCGACTGGTCACGGATGATCTCGTTCAAGGGCAACACCGGGCCTTACCTGCAGTACGCGACCGCGCGGATCCGCTCAATCTTCCGCAAGGCAGGGCTGGCGCCAGAGGAGATTGCCGCGCCGATCGAACTCACCGAGGACGCCGAACGTGCCCTCGCGCTGCGGCTGCTCGGGTTCGGCGCGGTGATCTCCCAGGTGGCCGAGACGGCGGAACCGCACAAGCTCGCCGCCTTCCTGTTCGAGGTGGCCAGCGCGTTCACCACGTTCTACGAGCAGTGCCCGGTGCTTCAGGCACCCACGGACTCGGTCCGCCGCAGCAGGCTCGCGCTGTCCGCCCTCGCCCTCCGCATGCTGACGACCGGCCTCTCGCTCCTGGGCGTGCCGGTGCCCGAGCGCATGTAATCTCCGGTCAGCGCCGGCCCCGGGCCCGGCACCGAATAGTCGGCTGATCCGGGGACAGCTCTCAGGGATATCCCAGACTCCGCCACCCGATGTCCCAGGCAAGCCCGGCAGGCTCGGAGCATGGACAACACGTACCAGCCCCCGGGGGCCGACCCGCAAGACCGCCAGCCCACCGAGCAGTTCTGGCCCATGAACTCGCCGGCCGCCGGGCACGAGGGCTCCTATGGCCCCGGCTACGGTCCGGGTCCTGGCTACCGCCCCGCGGCCGGCCACAGCTACCAGGCGCAGGAGCCGCCGGGCGTCCGCCAGCACTTGGCGCGGGATCGGCGCAAGG
>Ga0137393_10000313_pt1 | contig 28724 bp, 34 predicted proteins | sample 15con2h34BmetaG_FD_101396 | JGI IMG/M metagenome (GOLD analysis project Ga0137393, IMG submission 101396) | Vadose zone soil microbial communities from Angelo Coast Range Reserve, California, USA - 15con2h3.4B metaG | ecosystem: Environmental > Terrestrial > Soil > Vadose zone > Saprolite...
CTGCATCAGCGATCGTAGCCAGGTGTATTCCAGCTGCTTCAGCCGCCAGATCTGGGTGATGATCTCGCCGTATCCTGGGAAGGCTTGATCAGTGATCGCGGCCACCGATTGGACATCGTAGAGGGTGCCATAGGCATCGAAAACAATAGCTTTGATCGTCACAGAGCGCACTCTTCATCTAGCAAGTTGTCGGGGGAAGGCCGATCAGCCGCGGCGAACCCAAGGCTTGATTTCATTTCAGCAGGCAACGCTGGCCATCTACCTCGACGTCATACCGGTGTGAACCTGCAGCAGGAACGCGTCGAAGCGCTTTTCGTTTTCCACGTCGCGCCCCGAGATCAGCGTACCCAACACCGCGCCAAGAAAGCCCAGAGGCAACGAGACGACTGTCGGATTGACCAAAGGCCAGAGGGCATCGGCACCGAGCATCGCCGGTCCGATCATCGCCAGCACGACGGAGGAGAGGAGGCCGACCGCATGCCACCGACGACACCGCCGGTATTGAACCTCCGCCAGAACAGCGACAGCACCAACACCGGGAAATTGGCGCTCGCGGCCACACAGATTGCAAGAATAACCAGCACCGCGACATTGACGCCCTGCGCGAGGATGCCGAGTGCGATCGCCAGTACGCCGATGACGACCGCGGCGATGCGCGCGATCCAGACTTCCTGTTTGCCGTCGACCTGTCCGCGCTTGACCCAGTTAACGTAAAAGTCATGCGCGATAGCGCCTGAGGTCGAAAGCGTCAGTGCCGAGACCACGGCGAGGATCGTGGCGACCGCTACCGCGACGACGAAGCCAAGCATCAAGTTCCCGCCAAAGCTGTCCTTTCCCCCGCCGAGATACTGCGCAAGCAGCGGTAGCGTCAGGTTGCCGCCCGTGTCAGCGGCGCGGATGACGTCCTGACCGACGTAATTCGCGGCGGCCAAGCCGAACGCCGTGGTGCCCGCGAAGAACGCGCCGGCGAGAAACATCACCCAAACCACGGAGCGGCGGGCTGTCTTGGCGTCGGGTACCGTGTAGAACCGCGTCATGACATGCGGTAGGCCCGCCAGTCCGAGCGTATAGCCTAGTCCGAGCGATATCTGGTCGAACGGATTTTTCAAATAGTTTCCGGGCAGCAGATATTTTGCGGTGTATTTTTGTTCGGCATCGGCAAACAGCGTGAGCGGATTAAAGTGCACCAGCGACAGGATCATCACCAGCATGATCGCTCCCGCGCTCAGCATCAGTCCAGCCTTGACAATCTGTACCCAGGTTGTCGCCAGCATACCGCCGAAAGCAACATAGACGATCATGCTGACGCCGACCAAAAGCACTGCCCAATCGTAGGAAATGCCGGTCAGCAGTCGGACCAGCACGCCGGCACCGGCCATCTGCGGCATCAGATAGGCGAAGTTGACGACCACCGTTCCCGCGATGGCTGCCAGCAGCGAGGTTCTCGTCTGCATGCGGCTGCGGATCACGTCGCCCAGGGTATATTTGCCGGTATTGCGCATCGGCTCCGCGATCAGAAACAATACCGTGCAGAAGGCGACTAGTGGGCCAACTGCATAGAAAGCGCCATCCATACCGTAAAGTGCGGTGAGCCCGGTAAACCCCAGGAACGCGGCGGCGCTACACCAGTCGCCGGCCAGCGCAAATCCGTTTTGCGCCGCGGTGAGCTGGCTGTCGGCGGCGTAGAAATCGCTCGTGGTATGCGTGCGCCTTGCAGCCCAATAGGTGATGCCAAGCGTGATGAGCAGGATGCCGATGAATATGCCGAGGGTGAGGTTCATCTCAATTTCCCCGCCCGGAGATCTCGATCGCGGCCCTCGCGGCGAGCGGATCGAACTTGTCGGTAGCAAGGCGCCCGTAAACGATCGCAAGCGCCCACGACAGCAGATAGTTGAACGCGATCAGCGCGAAGCCCACATTGACCGAACCGACGATCTTGATGCCCATCAAATCTTTCGCGAAGCCGGCCAATACGGTCAGTCCGATATAACTAACTATGAAAATGATCGTCATCGGCACCAGATACTTCAGCTTCTCGGCGATTAACTCCTTGACCAAGGCGTGCGCAGCCTCAAGCGATGTCCCGTTGCGAGCCATGATTTCCTCCCACGTGTTGTCATCAAATCGCGTCCTCCACGCTTTCGGCATCGATCTTGCGATACGTGGAAGGCGCGATTTGCATCCCGCATTGCAGCGGGTTGGCCAGTTTCTTGTGCGTCATCATGCGCAAGGCGGGCACTACGTCTTTACTGACGGTTTCTGAAGTGGCAAAATGAATAATAACGATGATCTATATCGTGTTTAGCGATTATGGAGATCTCGGTGAATTTCGATATCGACTGCCTCCGCTCGTTTCTGGTCATCGCCGACACCATGAGCTTTTCGCGCGCAGCGGAAACTGTCGGCCGCTCCCAATCGACGATTAGCCAGCAGGTCGCCAAGCTTGAAACCCAGGTCGGCAAGGCGCTGCTGACGCGGCGCAAGGGCCGTGTGCTCGAACTGACCTCGGAGGGTGGCAAGCTCGTGCAGTATGCGCGAAAGATTCTGCAGCTCAACGACGAGGCCTATGCCTCGATGTCCGATGATGCGCTGACCGGCTTTGTTCGCCTCGGTGTGCCGCTCGATTTCTTTGGACGTGACTTCACGACATGGCTGGCACGCTTCAAGAACAAGCATCCCATGGTCGGACTGGAGGTCGAGGCCAATCAGTCTGAAAACCTGATGAAACGCAGCATTCGCGGCGAGTTCGATCTCGCCTTCTTCAAACAGGAAACCGGAGCAAAGAACGGCACCGTGGCGCTGCGTGAACAACTGGTCTGGGTCAGCGGTCCGAACTATTCGGGCGGTGACAGTGAGTCAGTGCCGCTGATCTTATTTCCCGAAGGCTGCGCCTATCGCCGCTTCGCCATCGCCGCGCTGAAGGACCACAAGCGCTCCTGGCATCTCAGTTTCGTCAGCCCCAGCTTTGAATGCCTCAAGTCTGCGGCGGTGGAGGGAATGGGGATCACCGTCCTCGCCCGTGCGCTGGTCGCTCCGCCGCTGCGGATCGTCCGTCACGGCATGCGTCTGCCGCAGCTGCCAACAGTGGAATTGGTCTATTCTCATGGCCGGCGCAGCAATTCGCGCGTCGTCAGCGAATTGGCCATTTATTTGGCGGACAGTTTGAGCAATGCGAGGCCGGCGACAGCGGCGACCTTGGCTCTCTAACCGACCCTCCGGTCATGGGTGAGGGGATCCACACCTCGTCTCCGGGCGCCCGGCACGCGGCACCACCGCGCCAGGAGGGCGCGCATATTCCTATTAATATCTGTTGCAAAACCGGTGTTGCTGGAGTCCCGGCCACAATGTCCGCATCAGGGCATCAACTAATTTTGAAGGTCTCATTGGCAGCGTACATCAGACTGAAATCATTGATGAAAGGGATTTGTGACAGAGACGATGATCAGGCATAGCCTGCATCGATCGGCTGTGGTGCATCCAGATGCTATTCAGGAGGGGACATGACGTCTGCATCGCTCTCAAACGGGACGACGTCGGTTACGCAGACACCCAGCGACATCCACAAGAATTGGACGAGGGAAGAGGCCCTGGCACTCTATGAGGCCCCCTTCAATGATCTGCTGTTTCATGCGCAGACCGTCCACCGCAAACATTTCGATCCCAACAAGGTACAGCTCAGCCGGCTTCTCAGCATCAAGACCGGCGGATGTCCTGAGGATTGTGGCTATTGCAGCCAGTCGATCCACCATGACTCCGGCCTCAAGGCCTCCAAGCTGATGGAGGTGGAACGGGTTGTCGCCGAGGCGCGCAAGGCCCGCGACGCCGGCGCGACCCGCTATTGCATGGGCGCCGCATGGCGCAACCCCAAGGATCGCGACATAGACGCCGTCGTTGCCATGGTCGAAAGCGTCAAGGCGCTCGGCATGGAGACATGCATGACGCTTGGTATGCTCGACCGCGGGCAAGCCGCGCGTCTGGGAGAGGCTGGTCTGGATTACTATAACCACAACATCGATACGTCCGAGCGCTATTACGGCCAGATCATATCTACGCACAGCTTTGCGGACCGCCTGAAAACCTCGCCAATGTCCGGGAATCCGGCATCAAGGCTTGTTGCGGAGGCATCGTCGGTATGGGCGAGGAGGCGATCGATCGCGTCGATATGCTGGTGACGCTGGCCAACTTGCCGGAACATCCGGAGAGCGTGCCGATCAATATGCTAATCCCGATACCTGGTACGCCGCTCGCGAAGGCAGAACTCATCGACCCCTTGGCATTTGTACGCACCATCGCGCTCGCTCGCATCATGATGCCGAAATCCTGTGTCCGCCTTTCTGCGGGCCGCAGGGGGATGACGGACGAGATGCAAGCTTTGTGTTTCTTCGCGGGCGCCAATTCAATCTTCGTCGGCGACACATTACTGACGGCCGGCAATCCCGGCGAAGACCAGGAAGCGGCCCTATTCCGCCGCCTTGGTATCGAGGCGATGGAACTCGACGCGAACCAGCAAGAATAGTTCCGTCGGGCTTGCTCCGTATTCGGGTGTTTCCTCGTTTTGCATACACGCATTTTTTCGCTCGATAGACGAAGACTATCGAAGTTGAAAAAAAAGTATTGGCGCGTCTCTCGATGCCATGGTCCAAGCGTGCGCGAAAGCTGGCCTTGTCCGGAGCGCACGCGATCAATTCGCATTGATGATGACGGGTTTCATGTCCAGAGCAAGACTGACAGTTGCGGTCGCAATCGGCCTTTTTGCCGCGATGATTGCGTCGCGAGCGCACGCTCAATCGACTGATAACAATGAGGCCGAAATTGCGCTGCTGAAGCAACAACTGCGGTCGGTGGAGCAGAAGCTTGACGAGCTTCAGAAACAGACCGTGGCGAATGCTCATGCCGCCGCGGCCGCGAATGCGAGGGCGGCCAGCGTCGCCGGGGTCAACGCGGCTACCCCCGTGAAGGGCCCGACCGCGCCGTCGGACGTGGTGGTCAAGTTGCCGAATAATCGGCCCACATTCTGCACGGCAGACGATCAGAACTGCATTGCGATCACCAGCCGACTCCACTTCGATGCCGGCGGTTACGACTATCGCCCGAATAGTGCAGCGACCGTTCCGCAGAGGCTCGATGACGGCGTCAATGCCCGCCGTGCGCGAATCGGCGTTATCGGCAAATTATTTGGGGATTGGAACTACGCATTGATATATGATTTCGCCGGCTCCTCCGATGGTTTCGCCAGCACCGCCAGCGTGCGCGGTGCGTCCGTCGGATTCCTTCCGGGAGGAGCCTTGTCTGGAATTGAAAACGCCTACCTCAGCTACACCGGCTTCAAGCCATTCGGTGGCAAACTTGCAATCGAAGGCGGCTATCTCGACGTGCCCTATACGCTGGACGAGGCGACAAGTTCGAACGACATCTTGTTCCTGGAGCGCGCCTCCTCGCAGGTCATCGCTGCCAATGTCGCCGCCAGTGATTTCCGCTCCGCCGCCGGCGCGCGCTGGTACACCGACTCATTCTGGATCGGCGCTTATGCGACAGGTCCGACCGCGGGCGCGATCCACTCAGCATCGAGCACGAACCCGAATGGGACGACGGAGCAACTTGGCGCGGCTGCCCGTATTGCAGGGCAGGTCGTGACCGGTAAAGACTACTCCCTGCATGTCGGCGGTGATGCCGAATTCCTGATCGATGCACCGCACAATTTGGTCACCGGAGCCCAGACGCTTACGCTAAGCGACCGGCCGGAGCTTCGCCTCGACCCGACCACGCTGGTCTCGACCGGAGCGCTTGCGGGCGTGTCGGGCGCTCAGGTCTACAGCGCCGAAGCGGCGGCGACTTACGGGCCACTGTTCTTTCAGGGAGAATATTTCTGGTACAAGGTTGATCGTGGCAACCTGTCCGGATTGTCCAGCGTGAAATTCAACGGCGGTTATGCCCAGGCAAGTTGGGTTCTGACAGGTGAAACTCACACCTATAATTCCGCCGCCGCCGCTTACGGCGGCATTGTGCCTCTCAATCCATTCTCTTTGACGGGAGGCGGCTGGGGTGCGTGGGAGATCGCCGGCCGTATCAGCACGATCGATCTCAACGATCAACTCGCCGCCGCAAACGGTGTCGCCGGGGGGCGGCAGACGGTCTATACGGCGGGCCTGAACTGGTACATCAATCGCAACGTCCGCTTCATGTTCGACTACCTGCACGGTGACGTCGCCCGGCAGATAAGTGCGATCAACGCCCGCAATGCCGGCTCGAAGTTCGACGCGTTTGCGATGCGGACCCAGGTCGCGTTTTGATAGCTCTTGGTCGGCCGCGATCACATCGAGGTTATCCTGGTAACGCAGCGGGCGGTCAGCGCGAAATTACAAGCACGGGTGCCGATTGTGAGTTTTGCCGTCGGAGACACGGCACTTATGCGCAACGAGGCCATCATGCGGAGAATGTCGATGATCAAGTTAAAGCTTCTCGCCGCGACTGTAATGTTGTTGCCGGTATTTGCAAATCCGGCTCGCGCGAAGGCCGTTATCCAGGAACCTGGCGTTTATGCCAAAAATTATCCCAGCGCAGATTTGGGTATCGGATCCCTGCCATCTTCACACGTAGCGATCGCTACGGCAAACGCCAAGACAACGGTGTGGCCGGCGCCGGTCGGCCACCGCCAGCCGCGCGCGGCCGATATTCCCTCGTCGGGATCTGGGCGAAACGCTTCGTTGCGCCTCGATCAGGAAGACGCCAGTGTTGATCGCAAAATCAATAGCATCTGCCGCGGATGTTAAGCCGGCACTAGAAGCAGATGGCCTTCTTCCGAGACTGCACTTCAATTATTCAGGGAACGTAGCGTGTTGGAGAACGTGGAGACAAGGCTCACATCCAGCGGGCCCACATCATCGATCCAAGTGCGAGAGCTGACACTGACTGATGTTGTCAGATCGCTTCGATCGGGCTGGGGTGACTTCATGGCCTATCCCAGTCATGCTGTGATGCTCGCGATCATCTACCCTATCGTTGGGTTGTTGATCGCACGCGTGCTTCACGGTTATTCCTTCCTGCCCTTGTTGTTTCCATTATCTGCCGGTTTCGCCTTGCTCGGTCCATTTGCTGCGATCGTGTTTTACGATCTGAGCCGGCGACGGGAACGAGGCGATATCCTGAGCGCCGCAAATGTCCTGGATATCATCCGTTCTGCCTCCTCTGGAGCGATCGGATTGCTCGGCGCAATGTTGGCCGTATTGTTCCTGACGTGGGTGGCTACTGCTCAGTCCATCTATAATGCGTTCTTTGGCTTTGCACCGGTCTTCAGCATGCCTGCGTTCCTTGAGCATGTGATCAGTACCGCGGACGGACACAAGTTCCTGCTCGCGTGGTGTGCAGCTGGATTGATGTTCGCGATTATGGCGTTTTCGATCAGCGTGGTCTCCTTCGCGGCTCTGATCGATCGGCGTGCGTCGGCGACCGATGCAATCCTGATTTCCTTACGCGTGATCGCGAGAAACCCCATCACTATGGCGCTTTGGGGATTGATTTGCGCCGGTCTGCTCGCTGTTGCAATCGCTCCATTTTTTCTCGGACTGGCCGTCGTGATGCCGGTGCTGGGACATGCGACATGGCACCTGTACCGCAAGGCGGTAAGTTGTGCCTGATGCGAAGCGGTTGCGGCTCACGCTCCCGCGCACATAGCGTCGTCATCCCTTTGTCTCTTGAGCATTGAGCGGGAGTCGATCCTGCCATGCGAACGTCCGCTTGCGTTATATAACGAACGATCTAGAATGGGGCGGGTAGCCGCAGGCCGTAAGCGCTATCCTGCACGATACGAAAGCTGCCCGTTAGCGATTACTTGGAGGTTCAGCGATGGGACTTGAGGAAGAGCTGGCGACTTTTCGCGCCGAATTTGAACGAACCGCGCCGTCGGGCAGGGCTGCGCTTTACAGCGCCAAGATTGAGGAGTTGCGTGGGCGGTTTTGGCTAGAGGACGCGCTCGCTGTAGGCGACGAGGCACCGGACTTCACCCTGCCGGATTCGAGGGGGCGCCAGGTTTCGCTTGCCGCCGTGCTACGCGCCGGTCCCGCAGTGGTGACCTTCTACCGAGGTGGCTGGTGTCCGTATTGCAATATTCAGCTTCGCGCCTACCAACGCGCGCTGCCGGAGATCGCCGCGTTCGGCGGGCGGATCATCGCGATCTCGCCTCAGCTTCCGGACGGGTCGTTGTCTGTGGCTGAAACGAACGCGCTCGAATTTGATGTCCTGAGCGACCCCGGCAACGTGGTCGGGCGCAGCTTCGGTCTGGTCTATGCGCTGCCAGAGGAATTGCGTGCGGCGATGCGGCTGAACGGCAAGGCGCTCCCCGGTATCAACGGCGATGAGAGCTGGGAACTGCCGTTGCCGGCGACGTTCGTCATCGCGCAAGATCGCTGCGTCGCCCTGTCTTATGTCGATGTCGATTACCGCCGTCGCCTGGCGCCGGAAGATATCGTTGCCACGCTGCGCTTGCTGGCGGGGCCAACTACCGGCCGCGCATGAGCGTCGATGCGCCCGCCTCTCTCGACGGCCGCCGTCATCAACAGGGAGCGCATCTTGTCGGCGCAAGCCTTGCCATATCTCGGCAAGCTTTTTTACACCCTTCGGAGTATGGGCGCGGTTCGTGGCGTTCACACCAGAGCTAATGGAACCTGGGCCTTTCCACCAAGGTAATTTTGCAAGCGCTGTAACGGTGCGCCGATCCACAGCGTATTTAGTTTGACGACAAACGTCGTTCCAAACCAGCCTTGAAAGGATATAGACCATGAAGAGCTCTTCTCGTGTTTTGCTTCTCGCATCCGCCCTCATCGTGTCATTGGGAGCGGTATCTGCCCCCGTTGCGTTCGCGCAAGACAAGACGACTAAGGATACGATGTCCAAGGATGCCATGAAGAAGGACGACGCGATGGCACATGATGCCATGAAGAAGGATGACGCGATGGGACACGAAGCCATGAAGAAGGACGATGCTATGGCACATGACGCCATGAAAAAGGATGAGATGAAGAAGCGATCCCATTCTTCTTCGTCCATCGGCGAGTGGATTAGACTGCTCGATCCTCGCTCGTCGTAGCAGGCTCGTTCACCAACAGAACGGGCCTGCTTTCTTTTGCCTCGCCAAAAGATCACGGCTCAAAATTTGCGTCGCCGCAAGATGAGCGGTGACCACCTTCGTTCGCCCATTCTGTCCTCATCGCTTCATGGACGAGAGCGCCGACGATATGAGATTGGGGTTTATCGCGGACCGTCACCAAGTGAATGTTCCGCCAATATTCCGGATCGACGAGCGGGCGCGCGATGATGCCGTAGTGTATTATTGAATATCTGGGCAAGAAGCCGAAGCCAAAACCGCTTGCTACCATCCCAAGTACCCAGTCGTCTCGATCGCTCTTGTAGACGGCTTCGCATCTTCCGCCGTCTGCTTCGGAAACCTTGTCGACCATGTCGCGGAAGTCGATCATCTCGCCAAATTCACAGAAAGCCCGCTGGACGTATTGTTCCCCGGCCAGATCGCGAATCCTGATGGAGCGTTGTTTCGACAATCTGTGCCCCTCGGGCAAGATGATCATCATCTGCTCCTTGAAAAGGGGCAGGTAGTTTAGCCGGGAATCCGGTTCACGATGGCCGGGCCGGCAATATATGGCAGCCTCAATCTGTAAATTAATCAGCTTTTCCTCAAGCAACTGGGGTTCTCCATCCGTGAGCTGCATCCGAACTTCCGGGTGATTCGTCCGGAACCGGCTCAGCATTTGGAGGAGCTGCTTCGGCGCGATCGTGCACATGATGGCTAGATTCAGTTCTTTCGGTACCTTCGCCGAATATTCCTTGGCGATCTGCTTTGCGGCAGATGCTGTGCGCCAAAAGTCCTCAAGATAGGGGCGAACGAGCTTGCCAAAATCAGTTAGCTCGATGCTGGACCGCTTTCGGTCGAATAGGTAACCGCCGAACTTTTTCTCGAGCAGTTGTATCGCGTGCGTCAGCGACGGTTGTGAGACATTGCACTTTTTGGCTGCACGCGTGAAATTGAGGTCGTTGCATACCGCAAGGAAATAGCGAGCTTGATGAAGTTCCATGTTGTTTCCCCCTTGCTTTCGCTTGCGCTTAAAGCTCTTCCGTCTCTCGCGACCTGCAAGACTTCGCCTAACCGGGGCCGCAACAATATGCGTTCGGCCCGGTAGGGTCCGGGATATCTGTTTGAGAGCAGGCTGATAGCCGTCGTTCGTCTGGGTAGAGAGCCAGACAGCTGTTCAATCACGCGCGCACCTATTGCGAAATCTCGCCGCAATTGTAGAACGTGAGATCTAAAACACCAGCGTGCGCGCCGCATGGCTGATCCGATCCTGGCGTTCCGGCCTCACCGCCTCGTGAGTGCGCCTCAGCAAAATATGACAAATCCTTCCGAATGAGATTGGAGAGCTTGCTGGAAGAACCGCGTGACAAATCTCTCGCAGGCAGAAGAGCGGCGGGAGCCTTCCGTGAACCATTCGATTTACAGCGCGGACAGGTGTTGGAATTTCAGTACGTCTGGGTTCTGGCGATGGAGACGCGCGGACGGCACGCGTGATAAAGGCGGGCAAAATCGTGACGATCACGAGTTCGAGCGCAAACCTCGTCCGCTAATCGTCTAAGCGAGTTCTTGCGGCTCCCGGAACTGAACTCGCGGCCTCAAACAATGTGCGGGACTAGGTCGAGAGCGTCGGACATCTATTTAATGTCAAGTCGGAGTGATCTTGTAACAAGAAGTTTGGCCGGCACGAACAATATCATAGGCGCAAGCAAGCGCCTTACATCAAGGAGCGGATCCATGTCGCGCAAATCGGCAGTTATAATTGCTATCGTCTCTTCATTAATGGCAGCGGCCTCACCCGCGGTCGCCGGACAGACTATTTCCGACAGAAGCTATTGGCCGGGCGAGATTGCCGCAAACAGATCGCAGCTGAAGGCCACGCCGGCCGGGCGGTTGTCTTCATTCGCTTTCGACATTCCTGGGCCGCAGGCGGTGGAAGTCATACAAGGCAGCGACGCTAACGGACGATACCAGGGTGGACCTCACCCCAGGTGAAATTGTCAATTAACTAAGCGCCTGAATGCACTAACAGGCGCCTGAATGTTAATCAGGAGCGAACCATGACCGCCAGGCCGCTTCGAATATCCGGTAGGTCGATCGCCCTAGTCTCCGCTCTGGCAAGCGTAATGTCGCTGGCGATCGACGCCCACGCAGCGCTGAGTGTGCGGGCCCGGGATGCCGCTAAGGCAATTGCAACCGATCAGCCCGGCGAGGCGGCGAAAAGAGCCTCGCGGATCGCATTGGTGATCGGCAACAGTCATTATCCCGATGCCGACGCGCCGCTGACCCAGCCGATCAATGATGCCCGGGCGCTCACGGCCGCGCTGCGGCGCAACGGCTTCGACGTCGATGTCGTGGAAGACGCCGGCAAGGACGACTTAAGCCGCGCGGTCGGCCGTCTGAAATTGAAGATCAAGCCCGATTCCGTGGTCATGCTGTTTTTCGGCGGCTACGGCATTCAGGTCGGCCGCGAGAGCTACATGATCCCGGTCGATGCTGCGATCTGGAAGGAATCCGACGTGCGCCGCGACGGGCTCAGCATTGAAGCGGTGCTGGACGTGATGAAGGAGCAGGGCGCCCGCGCCAAGCTGGTCGTCATCGACGCATCGCGGCGCAATCCGTACGAACGCCGGTTCCGCACCTTTTCCCACGGCCTGGCGCCGATCAATGCGCCTGACAACGCGCTGATCCTGTCTTCGGCTACGCCGGGCAAGGTCGCCGACGATTCAATGGGCCAGTACAGCGTGCTAATGGCCGAGCTGCTCAATAACCTCAATGCGCAGGCGGCGGGTGCGGAGACCGTCTTCAACAAGACGCGCGTTGCGATTTCCCGCGCCTCCGATAGCGAGCAGGTTCCGTCGGTATCGTCGTCGCTGTTAGCGGACGTTCAGTTGGTGACAGGAGCCGCCGGATTGACAACTAAACCCGATGCCTGAGTACTTTCTGGTATCCCGGAACGCTGGCGAAAAGTGGCTGCGACTCGCAAAGGCCCGCGATGTCGGCAATCGCTCTGCGCGGGACGCCGCCTCGCCGAACTCCCGAAGTGCCCGCGGCGTGAAGCTCCGAGAGCCCTTCTACTCAAAAACGGAGCCATCTCGAACCGGCCAGCGCGCCAACGGCAGTGACCAATCCGATCGCGAGGGGATACCATGTGGCTACGAACAGCGGCGAATCGTCTGTGCATTGCGAGGCATACAGCGTGGCCGCAAATCCCGCCGACAGCAATCCTGCGTAGGCGCCTGCCAGAGCCGGCCGTGTCGGCGCACCGTGACGCAGCGCGACTAGTGAGGCGATCAAAAGCGGCAGCGAGAGCAACGGAATCGCAGTCATGCACACCTTCGAATTGGACCCAATCAGCCGTGTAGCCCAAGACAGCCGCTGCGGCATCATCATCTCGCTTACGATCCCAAACGACAGTAATCCCACAGGGATCAGGAGCAACCGCTTCCAGCCTTTGAGTGAGGCTTCCGGGCGCGACAAGTGAATACTGATCGCCGTCGCCGAAATCACCACCGTCGTCACCAGAAATTTCAAATCGAAGAACGGATCGTACAATGCGGTTGCGATATCCTTGCGGAATCCCAAGGTCATGAAGAATATCACAAGGGAGACGGGCGCTGCGATCATCAGGGCGGTTGCGAGTACCGACCCGACCGGCCGCTCGCGATGATCGTTGTCTGTCGCCAAGCCTTGAAGGAGATGATCGGTGTCCATTCTCACTCCTTCTGCAGCCTGGCAGCGAGATTGGCCAATCCACGGTGCAGCGCTACACGCACGGCGCCCTCGCTCATCGCGAGCTTCGCAGCGGTCGCCCTGATCGAAATGCTCTCTACTGCAATCGATAGCAGCACGTCGCGCTGCCGCCTCGGCAGGCCCTGCAGATGTGCAGTCACGTCGGTGGCCGGAACAGTCTCTGCGACAGGCTCGCTGACGATGGTTTCCGTGAAATCTTCGATATTGACGAAAATACGTCGGCCGCGGCGGCGCAACGCGTCGACCAGCTTGTTACGCGCGATCGCGAACAACCATGGCGAGAACGGAGCATCTGCGTCCCAGGTATGTCGCTTCAAATGCACGGCGAGCAAAATTTCCTGTACGATATCCTCGGACTGATCGACCGGCTGTCCGGCTCGCGCCAGACGCTGGCGCGTCACGGCCCGTAGGAACGGCGTGATAGCCTTGAGCAATCGATGATAGGCACCGCTGTCTCCCGCGTTGCCTCGCCGCATCAGGTCGGCCCATTCGTCTTCATGTTCGCGCACGCGTGTCCCTAGGTGGTTCGTCGACGTTTTCAATTTGTTACATCGTCATCGATCACGAGATATTGCAGGTTTTTACCTGGCCACGACATCGATGCAAGGAGGTCCCGAACCGACAGGCTTAGCAGTGGCCAGTGGCCGCCATGCAAAAAGCCTGGCCGGCAGGCCGAGCTTTTCTAATCGGGTGGTGTGTTGAGGGTTACTTAACGGTCGCCTGGGAGGGCGCTCCCCCGATCATGCTTCCAAATGGTTTAAGCGGAGTCCTGAAGAGCTCGGTGTAGGTCTCGACGATTCTCTTCGACTCCGCGCCGAACGTTTCGTAGGCAGTTTTTGTGTATTCAGTGCGTACTTCCATCGCTTCTTCGAGCGATTTGGCACTCGCCAGCCTTTCAGAAAATGCGGCGCCGTCTTTAAAAGATCTCTTGGCGTAGTCGGCCTGCGCTGTCGCAATCGCTTGAATGTGCTTAGCGAGGTCGCTGGCAGAAGCCACAATTACTTCGTTCTGCCGCTTGAGGTGATGTTGATATTGTTCGATGCTGTTCATGACAATCTTTGTGGGTCAACGTGGAGATTGGGTTGGTTTGGGGTAGGGCAAGCTGTAGGTCTCCATCGTAGAAAGCCTCAAGCGGGGCGCGCGACGCGGAGATCCGGCCGGGCGGCGCTCGAATTGCGCGGGAAAGGCAGAAGAAGCCGGCGTAAGGCTTTCACGCCGGCCCTTCCATGTTCGATCAGTCTAGCTGCGGCCTGCGGGGGCGGACAATCCGTGCCCCTCATAATACTCTGGTGCAACGGACGGTGAAGCCATGGAGTCGTGAGCGTTTCGGAATTGCTGAGTTATCACCGCACGATTCACTGTACGTAGGTGACGTACGTGGTGATGCTCGGTTGCTCCGGCGATGTGAAGTGAAGATGCCGAAACTAGCATTACAGTTGCCGTTTTCACACCGAGAATAGTTAGAATTGTCTTTCGCATCGTAATCTCCCTCTTTTAGGCACTTTCTTGTGAGGCAGAAGCGCCTCGCTTTATGCGCCTTGTGTTGGGAGGTACGATGGGCGATACGGATAATTTACGCCTCAGTGATCACGAAGCGGCGAGCAGATATTGTTCACGGAATTCCTTCGAACGGATATTGAGCGCCGTGCTGCATTAGGGCATTTGGTTAGCAGACTTGGACGAGCCTGAAGGGTTGGCGCTGGCTTCTAATTTGGTACTGTCGAACGGTTGGATCCTCTCACGATTATTTTTTGGAACCCGTAACGTTTGGGCATTTCGCTCGAATTGCAATGTGGGGGTTCCATCTTGCTCGAGGTGCCAGCAATGCCAAGGAAGCTGATTTCCGTTCTGTCAGCCGTTGTCGTCATGTCCTCAGTCGCATTTGCGGCGCGCGCGGCAGAGACGCTGAATTACGATGCCAAGTCCTTCGCAGCAGCGCAGGCTGCCGGAAAACCTATTTTGGTTGAAATTCACGCAACGTGGTGTCCGACATGCAAGGCGCAAGCGCCGGTCCTGAGTGATCTTGAAAAGCAGGATAAATTCAAGAATTTGATGGTCTTTCGGGTGGACTTCGATTCCCAGAAAGATGCGGTCAAAGCTTTCGGAGCCCGAATGCAGAGCACGCTGATTACGTTCAAGGGCTCCCAGGAGACAGGCCGCTCAGTTGGAGATACGAACCCCAGTTCGATTGCGGCCTTGCTCGACAAGACGACTTGATGCGTGGATGTCGATTGTTGGCTTGGGCCTCGCGTTTCTAGCGGGCGTACTTTCAATCCTGTCACCGTGCGTGCTGCCGTTGCTGCCGATTGTTCTGGGCGCGGCTGCCTCGGAGCACAGGCGGGGACCCGTCGCACTTGCCGGCGGGGTCTCCCTGTCCTTTATCGCCATAGGGTTGTTCGTTGCCACGATCGGCTTTGAGCTGGGGTATGATGCGGGCTGGTTTCGAGACATTGCCGCTATCGGGATGATCTTGATTGGCGCAGTCCTACTTGTTTCTCCACTTCAGTTGCGCGTCGCGGTTGTTGGTGGACCCATCAGTGACTGGGTCGACCAGAGTTTTGGCCACTTTTCGAAGTCAGGGCTGGGTGGTCAGTTCGGCGTAGGTCTCCTTCTCGGGGCGGCGTGGAGCCCCTGCGTGGGGCCAACACTTGGTGCAGCATCGGTTTTTGCGGCACAAGGTAAGAACCTTGGCGCTGTGGCTTTGACGATGCTGACTTTCGGTCTTGGCGCGGGGTTGCCGCTTGTGCTGCTTGGGGCAATGTCACGTGAGCTGCTGTTGCGCTGGCGTGGCGGCATGTCGGCTACCAGCAAAGCGATGAAACAAGCCCTCGGACTTTTCCTGATGGCAATAGGGGTGTTGGTCGTAACGGGTCTCGACAGATCACTGGAGGCCGGGCTTGTTGAAGTTTCCCCGCAGTGGTTGACAAACATTACGACTCGTTTTTGACGGTGGTAATACGCGGTTGATGGCTACATTTTTTTTACATCCAGCGGCACGGGAGAACAATCGTCAGATGACAAGGATTCTGATCGTAGCGGCGATTGCGCTCGCGATACCCTCCGTTGCCGCGTCTGCGGACGATGGACTTATTACCAAGCCAAGCAGGCACTCGGTTGAGGAAACAATCGAAAATCTTGAGGCTGCCGTCAATGCGCATGCTGCGGCAGGCTGGGTCGTTTTCGGACGGATCGATCATGCCGCCGCTGCCAAAAAGGCCGGACTGGACATGCGGCCGAGAACGGTCATCATTTTCGGCAACCCGAAAAGCGGGCACGCTCGCAATGACGAAGAGCGCAACACTGGCGATCGATCTGCCAATGAAGGCGCTTGTCTGGCAGGACGACCAGGACCGGGTCTGGCTCACATATAATACTAGCGAATACAACGCGAAATATGTGTTGCCGAGACACGGTCTTTCTGCCTCCGACGACGCATGGAAAGCTCTTGAAAACTTCCTGACTGATGTAACTGACCGAAGTACTCAATATTGTTCGGCCTCACGGCTCAATTGACCGGGCTGGGAAGCACCTGCGAGCCCCATCGACGGGGCACATCATCGCGACTTGGAATCCGCTGATCTACGGCTGTAGTCGCGGATTGACGCTCGATCTATCGCATTCAAGAGAACATTCGAAGTCAGCAGCTCGGGAAGGGCTTCGCCCTGTGGCAGTTCAGGTCCGTATACCACGTCGAGAGGGATACCATATCGCGCGAAGCGATGCAGATAGTTTGCGATGGTGGGATCAGGCCGGCTCCAGTCGGCGCGCATTCTTATGACGTGTGATTGCTTAAGCCGCGAACGAACCTCCGCATTCACCAGCACCCTCAAGTCGTTGACCTTGCAGGTCAGGCACCACGTGGCAGTGACATCCACCAGTACGGTGTTGCCGTCGGCGATAAGCCCGGGTATCGCATCCAAATTGAACACCTGCCACTCCTGTCCCGCCGCCGCTTGCGAAACTGGGGCGACCGCGGACAAACTGGCGAAAAGGGGTACAACGGCCAGGGCGGCAGTGATCCATCCGGATCTGCGCGACGCATGAGCGGCAATCTGCCTTTTGATCGGAGCACTGACCAGGGCTCGATAACCGAGCAAGCACGCCAGTAAAGCGGCCGTGATTCCTGCCGTCCAGGCACCCGCTATGCTCCAAAGCACGAAGATCAACCAGGCCGCCGTCCCCAGCAGCAAAACACCGAGAAATTTCCGCACAACAAGCATCCACGGGCCGGGACGCGGAAGCCACTGAACGCACCCAGGAAACAACGCTACCATCCAGTAGGGCAGGGCCATTCCGACGCCGAGACAGAGGAAGATTGGAAAGATTTCGGATGGCCCGCGTGCCAATGCAAAGCCCACGGCCGTGCCGACGAATGGCGCGGAGCAAGGCGTGGCCAATAAAGTTGCGAACATTCCCGCGAGGAAGGCCTCGAGCATGGGTCCGCCGGACCGCTTGGATGCGAAGGTCGTTATCGAGCTTGGCAAGCCGATCGGAAGCCATTCAAAGAAGCTCGCCGCGAACAAGACCGTCAGCACCGCCATTCCCGCCAGGAACCAGGGCTGCTGAAACTGTATGCCCCAGCCAAGTGTTGCGCCGGACCATTTTAGTCCGACCAAGGAAGCAGCCAGCAGCAGGAAGCTAGTCGTGATGCCCAAAGCCGTTGCTGCAGATCCGAGACGAACGTCGCGCAAGCCGCCGCCCGCCTGGCGGGTAAAGGCAAAAAGCTTGATTGAAAGCACCGGAAGCACGCAAGGCATGAGATTGAGGATGAGGCCTCCTAGCAAGGCCGAAAGCAGGGCGACGAAAAAACCCGAGCTATGCGCAGGGATTGCTTCGCCGGCGGGCACCTTGAATTCGGCGGCGCGATTTTCGTCGATTAGCGTCAATGTCAAAGGACGGTCAGGCGGTGGCAACGCGGCAAGTCGAACGGTTAGACGGGCAGTCTTGCCGGCGTCCTGCAACTCGACCTTCGGCGCCGGCGGAATTCCATTCCCGGCGCCTTCGACAAACAGGTCGGGCCGGATAAAAGCCCCGGACTTGCTCTGAAGGTCGACCACCAGGGTTGGTTCTGATGCGGTGACCGCGAATCGGGTGCGGATGACGTCGATACCCGCGGCTTCCGCCGACGCCGGCACATTTTTTCGTGCCGAGTCGATCAACACGGACTCGGCAGAAGGCCCCCCGGCTCCAGTTGACAACGGCAGAGCTAGTTCAGCCTGAAGGGGCACGCAGATTTCCGAGCACGCGGCGTACTCGATCGACGCTTTGACCCGGATCGAGGTGTGAGCTTGCTTTAAATGTAATTTGACCGGAAGAACCACGTCGTTCTCGTAGACGCTGTTCTGCAATTCGTCGATGACGAGACGATGTGGAGCAGGCCAGGAAATTTCAGCGCCTGAGATATTTTCTGAAGCGGACCAGTCAACCGTTGGTGGGATGCCCGCGTCTCCCGGGGTCCGCCAATAACCGTGCCACCCTTTGGCAAACCGGAATTCCAAGCCAGCTTCGAGGGTTGAGTCGGCAGAGATATGATCCGTCGCTGTGATCAGGCGCACCGCCGCCCGGCTGTCCCCCACCCAATCGGTGGCGGCCGCGCGGGCGCTGCCGGTGCACATGATGAGGCCGACCGACAGCGCGGCGAGAGCAGGGAAGCGAGTGAGAGCCATGATGCGTCCAGGACAGTGTCGATGTTAGAAGATGCTATTGAATGAACGGCCGGCAGCCTTCAGCAAACGCGCACGAACTTCACGTCTGCGATAGAGCTAGCCGGCTCGTACACCAATGTGGAAAACGTCAGGCGATCAGGTCGAGCCATCTGATAATCGGGAAGCTCCAATGATCTGGCCATCGGGCGCTTCGAGTACAACGGCGACGTCCTGGCCTTCGGGAAATCGCTCGTTGATTTGGAGCGGTGCTCCCGACCATTGTCCGACCGAGCGGAATGATCTGACGATGTTCGCCTCTTCCAACGTCCGACCGCCGTTCTCTCCGCGGCCGATCGCTGTCGTATGGTCATGGTCAAAGCCGATGAGAAGGATCTTGCCGGTGCCGCTGCCGGAGCCGACCTGGATGGAAACCTGCCCCCCGTCGCTCTTCGTGACGCTCACGGACGCGGCGGTGCGACTTTCGCGTTTCGCCTTTTCGATCGCTGATCCGACATCGTGGCGATGCGAGCCGACCAGTCCCGCGGCGCCATCGACGACGATCTCCGGCGTATAAGATCCATCGCCAAAGCGGTGGCCATATTGGTCCTGGCGATCCGTGGCGGCTTGCAACGAATACGGATCCTTCCACCCCAGACGGTCCCAATAGGTGACGTGGAATGCGAGCGGCAAGACGTCTCGTCGATCCCTGGATAGTTCGTTCAGGTAAGCGTTTGCCGGCGGGCACGACGAGCATCCTTGCGAAGTATACAGCTCGACGACGATAGGACGTTCTGCGGCAACGGCGGCGGCAGGATACAGACCCGCGATAAGTCCAAGTGTTGTGATCAGGCGCGATAGCATGACAATCCTCCTGTGTTGGGTTCATCCGTATTCGCAATCGCGGGCCGCTTTGTTACGCTTCGATTGCCATCGGGAGTGTCTCTTGAGCAGGAGCATCAGGTTTGGCTAAGCGCAGATTTGGGTCGGATTGCCTGAATTCACTTGTCTGGAGGGCTGTCGGATGCGTTCTGCAGGTGCGCAACCAAACAGCAAGGCGGGCTTGACACGAAATCTTGAAAATGCCGTGCCACTAGGTTTCGCAAACGACGCCAAGGTTCCGCCGCACAAGATGACCCTCGCACCCCTGAGCCGCGCAGAACATACCTACGAACTTTGCTACCGACATCGCTCCCGCCAGCGCGACGTCGTTGGCGGCGTCCAGCCTCAACGCGGCCTCCTGCGCCTTCCGTCGCAGGAGGCCCTCATCGAGGGTCAGGAGTTTGCCGTCGTGGAAGACGATGCGGCCGCCGATCATCACAGTGTGAACCGACGAGCCGGTCTCTGCGAATACCATCTGAATCAACGGAGCGCGTAGCGGGACGAAGTGGGGGCTATCCAGCCGCAAGAACACGATGTCCGCTTCATATCCAACCGCCAATTGGCCGATCTTCTCAAATCCGAGAATTTTTGCCGAGCCCTCCGTGGCGAGGTGCAGCGCGTCGTGGGCTGACAACCATTTCTCTGTCGCAAAGCCGTCAATGCGGGAAAGATATGACGCGAGCCGCGTCGCCTCGAACATGTTCTGCCCGTCTGACGTGCTGCTGGCATCCGTTCCAACGCCCACAACGATGCCGTTTTCGATCATTTTCCGAACCGGCGCCACCCCTGACCCCAGCCGCAGATTGCTGCAGGGATTATGGACAACGCAAGGCCCGTTGCGCCAATCGCGCGATATCGTCGTCGTCGAGCCAGATCGCGTGGGCCGCGCTGAGGCGCTCCGAGAGGAAATCAAGGTCTTCCAAATGTTCGACTAGGCTCTTGCCGTATCGAGCCAGTCCCAGAGATGCTTGCGCGCGCGACTCGGCCAGATGAGTCTGCAGCGGCACGTCGTATTCGCTTGCCAGACGCGCGCATTCAGTCAGAAATTCGTCCGAGCAGTGCAGCGGAATAGAAGGGCCGAGAGCCGGCCTGATCCAACGCCGGTCGAAATCCCAATTCGCCAGAATCCGGGCGCAAGCATCAGTCGTCGCCTTCCCTGGCGCAGAACGGAGACTCGCATATCTGGAGCGGATGTCGTCGGGCAGCGCTTCCAGAAGCCCGGGCAGCGCTTCGTAGATTGTCTTGTCGGTGATCATCGGTGCTACATCGGCTCGCATGCCCGCGTCGCGGTAGGCACGCCCCATGGCGGAAATTCCCTCGGCCGAGGGGAGCGGAAATTCCGCGGACAGATCGTAGCAGGCGGTGCAGCCCTTGCGGATCATCTCCGCGGCGGAAAGGGCGGTGCTAAGGTACTTGTCCTTCACACCGCGCGACTCAGAGCCGGATGCGCCGCCGGTGAGAAACATTTCAAGCGAGACCTTGTCGTCAACGGCACCCCGGTTGAGCGCGCCATGCGAATGCGTATGGGAACTGATTAGGCCAGGTATCAGTAACCGATCGGCGGCCGACACCACTTCCGTAGCTTCGGAAACGCTAAAGCCGGGCGCCTCGATCGCGGCAATCTTTCCATCTTCGATCAGTAAATCCTGCGGAGAGCATTTGCCGCCGGGCACCAGAACGAGCCCCCCACGAACGACGATTGCGCGCTTGTCCACGTGTGTCCTTGACGGTTTGAAGTACGATGCGACCGATTTTATCCAGCGCTTCTTCGGACTTGCAAGCAGCGATTCTGTTCAGGGTTTCGATGAATCTCTGACCGGCGAATTTTACGAAGCGCCTCGAATGGGTCTACCGGGCATCATAGCCTAAGGCTATTGGATCATTCAGCGCTCAGCACCGAAAACGACGTCCCTCGACGTTCTCGATGTCGATCTAAATGCGATCACGTTCACCGCGGCCCTCAGGGGAAGCGGTGAGCGGCTCTGAGAACGGCGGTCAAATGAATTATTCTAAATCTATCGATCTAGAATTTATGGGTAAGATCACGATGTCGTTAGATCACCCGGCGGTAACGTTTTCGCAGATGAGGCGAATTTAGGGGGGCACCGAGAGCGGCGAGCCAGACAGAAATTGCTAGGGCCGCCATGGCAGTTGACGTTAGGGCGCGGGAGCCAGCCTGGCTCCAGCTCGACTGCGGCATTCGGTACGAGCTTGGACTACCAGAGGACGTGAGATTGTGAGCGTGAACAAGGATCTTCATCCGGATCGTCCGGCCGAATGTAATAACTTACCCGGCCAGGTCGTGTTGGTATTTCAGGGGGGCGGCGCCCTTGGGTCTTACCAGGCGGGAGTTTATCAGGCTTTGCATGAAGCGGACGTCGAGCCTGACTGGATCATCGGGACTTCGATCGGCGCCATCAATGCGAGTTTGATCGCGGGCAACCGGCGCGACGATAGAATTCCGAAGCTCTGGGAATTCTGGAGGCGAGTTGAATCGCACCCCGGATGGAATTTTAGCGGCTTCTCTACCGGATTTTCCGACGCTCTTTCGAATTGGTCGATCTTGGTCGGCGGTATTCCCGGATTCTTCAAACCAAACCTTCTGGCGCATTGGGGAATGGATCTTCCCGTGGGTTCGGACCAGGCCGGATACTATTCGACCATGCCTCTTCAGAAGACGCTCTTAGAACTCGTCGATTTCGGGCGGATCAATCGTGAGGGACCGAGGTTTACAGTTGGCGCCGCTCATGTCCGCACCAGCGAGATGCGCTATTTCGACAGCCGGACGTCAGAGATTTCGGTAAGGCATGTTCTCGCTTCGGGCGCTTTGCCGCCGGCGTTTCCTGCAATCCGTATTGATGGTGAGCTCTTTTGGGACGGAGGCGTTCTATCGAACACTCCGACCGAGATCGTGTTTGACGACAACCCGCGAAGGGACTCGTTGATCTTTGCGGTGCATATGTGGAATCCGGTCGGTCCCGAGCCGGGATCGATCTGGGAGGTCCTTCATCGGCACAAGGACATTCAATATTCGAGTCGGATTTCGAGCCATGTGGTTCGGCAGACGCAAACCCATCGCATGCGTCACGTAATCAGCCAACTCGCCGCGAGGCTTTCGGACGACGATCGCGACAGCGATGCAGTAAAGGAACTCGCTTCGTACGGCTGCACGACCCGCATGCATGTCGTTCAATTGCTCGCACCACGGCTAAGCCACGAAAGCCATACCAAGGATATCGATTTTAGCCAGTCGGGGATAAGACATCGCTGGCTGGTTTTGAGCACACGAAGCATATGCTGGATAAAAAGCCGTGGCAGGGGGAATTTGATCCTCTCTAAGGTGTAATTCTGCACCAGCGAATAATGGATTGAACATAACGGAAACCACAAGCGAGCCAACTCATGACCTACCCGAAAACAATTCACCAAAGGCAGGAGAATAGCATGAAAGTCATTTCCGATACGGCGCATGGGATACTGGACTATTTGACTGTCGCGATCTTTGCTTTGGCGCCAGGCATTCTCGGCCTTACCGGCTTTGCTGCGCTTGTCTCATACGCGCTCGCTGCCATTCATCTTATCATGACCCTGCTCACGAACATGCCGCTTGGGGTTGTCAAGATCATTCCGATGCGGCTCCACGCGCTGGTGGAAATGCTTGTAGGACCTGTTCTTGTGGTGGCAGCGTTGGTGTTGCCGACTCTCCTCGGCGATAAGCGAGAATTCTTTTTGGTTATGGGACTGGTGATCCTGGCGGTCTGGTTTCTGTCAAGCTACGGTCGTCCGGCCGCCGCTCCCCAGGCGCCTCCGAGCTGACCGACGAAGATTCGAAAGTAGCTCGAAGCCCTTCGCTGACCTTGCTCGCGGCGATCTCAGGGGGCACGCGGTCGGTCGGTCGCCGTGCGGATCAACGAACAGATTCCAGTCATGCGCGAAATCGGATGATCGACAAAGCGACGACAGGAGGCAAGCGCCTGCTGGAACGTGTCTGGGGGAGTGGATGGCCTGAGGTGTTGAGCAAGCCCGCGGCCATGCAACCGCGCCAGGTCGCGAATTGAACGGGTCAATGTATGCAGTTGGCCGTTGGTCTCCAAGGGCACGAGCATCGTTCGAACCAGAGACAGGTATGTCGGCCAATAGCCGAGGTGCCGATACATGCTTGCGATCAACGATTTGTCCGTATCTTCACCGAAGCCGTTAAGTTCTTCGATCAGACGCACCACTTCAGGCTTCAGTGACTGCATCGGCGGCAGTTCCGGCAATTTTATTCCGAGCGGCCGCGGCGCACCGTCCGACGGCCTAACAGTGCCCTGTTGGGTCGGTTCAAAATGCATGACCAGCGCGGAAAGAACGACAAGAGCCAGGGCATTGGTATAGTAGTAGCTGTCCAGGATGTCCGCAATCTTCACTACGTCGTCGTTGCTCAATCCGGCAGCGGCGAGGGTGTCGCGGGAAAAGGACGGCACCGCGGGGAGGTCGATCGCGCGTCGTATGGCATCGGCATAGCCGGGCGCCGGCCCTAAATACAGCGGCCTTGCCGTAATCCACGTCCATTCGAGAGCACCCGGTATCGTCGCCAGGTTACGCCAGATCAGATTGACGATGCTTGTTCCGAGCACTTGGCGAATGTCAGCATAGATTTCAGCAACCTTCCCTGTCGCCTCCGATTCGAGAATCGACGGCACGCTTTCGTTTCTTTGCATCGATTCCTCTCAGGCTCATTCTGGCGGCGGCCATCGTCTTTACCCCATCGATGGATCACTCTCGGTGACGTATGGAGAGGCAATAACTCTCTCTTAGCTACTAGGGGCCCTCTTTTTTTTGCGAGCGCGTTTCGTTGGAACGGTATTATGGAGCAACGCAAACACCGGCCTCACCAGGCCCTCCAGCAGCTTGCGGTCAGGTCGAACACGGGCAAGCACGCGAATGCCAAGTAGAACGTTCAGAAGGAGCCTTGCGAGGTCCTCCGCCGATTGTACTTTCGGAATGGTCTCGGCTCGCTGGCCCGAGGTGACGCATCGAAGAAAAAACGACTCGACCTCGCCCAGGAACGTGGCCACGATCTGCCGGAGTTCCTCGTCATGCGGCGCGCTTTCGAGCGCAGAGTTGACCAGCAAGCAACCCCGCCGCTGCTTGTCATTCAGGGATCGTTTAATGATTTCCTGCAGGAACGCGACAATCGCATCTCGCGGGGGAAGGCTGTGCTCAAGACGGCGAATGCGCTCGCGGAAGGTCTGGTCGAGATAGCGATTGAGCGAGCGCTCATAGAGAGTTCGCTTGTCGCCGAACGCATTATACAAGCTGGCCCCGGCGATGCCCATCTCGTCGGCCAAGTCGCGCACGGAAGTGGCCTCATAGCCGCGAAGCCAGAATTGCTGGATCGCCGCGTCCAGCACGGCTGCCTCGTCAAACTCTCGTGGCCTAGCCATGATATCTGATGCCCTTCCATTCACCACATCGGGTATCTACGGGAATAGCCAATACCACCCGACCCAGCCGCTTCAAGAGGCAATATTCAGCCGGCGCGGCTCCGATGCCTGGTCAGTAACGTCCGCCGCGTTTCCAATCACAAAAGCGTGCGGTTTCCGGTATTTTTGATGATTCAATTTAGAACGTATGATCTAAAATGAAAAGGGCAGGATCGTCCAAACTTGCCAACGACGCCTCCGTCGAAAAACCTTACGGAGGGCAACGGGAGAAAGCGCATGATCCGTTTCTACTTCCATCCAACACCCAATCCGGCAAAAGTAGCCCTGATGCTCGAAGAGACCAGTTTGGCCTACCAGCTGTTCCCGATCGACACCAGCAAGGGCGAACAGCATACGCCGGCGTTTCGCGCCATTAATCCGAACGGCAAGGTTCCGGCCATCGTCGATACCGAAGGGCCAGGCGGCAAGGAAGCGCGGGTGTTCGATTCAAGCGCGATCCTGCTTTATCTCGGCGAGAAGACGGGGCGTCTGATCGGCTCATCGGCCGACAGGCCGGAATTGTTGTCATGGCTGTTTTTCATCGCGACCGGCATCGGGCCGTTCTCGGGACAGGCCGTTCATTTCCAGCATGCAGCGCCGGAAAAGTTCGGCTATGCGGTGAACCGCTATCGCCGTGAAATCGAGCGTCACTATGAGGTGCTCGACAAGCATCTCAAGGGACGGGTGTTCATCGTGGGGAAGGAATATTCGATCGCCGACATTTCGGCGTGGGGCTGGCTCGATCGGGCACCGCGCGTACTACCTGGCGATGGCGATCCGCTGGCGGCCTTTCCGAATCTGCAGCGTTGGTTCCGCGCGATCGATTCGCGACCAGCAGTGGCTAAAGCTCGTGCGGTCGGAAAAGACCATGCCTTCAAGAAGGAGGTAGATGAAGAGACCCGGCGCGCGCTTTTCCCGTCGAATTACCCCAAGCTAGCGAGTTGATGTTTCGATCTCCGGTCTCAAGAAATATTCACAGCATCAAGCGAGTTCAACGATGAATCTGCAGGGAAAACGGGCTCTCATCACAGGAGGGTCCAGCGGTATCGGGTTTGCGATAGCCGAGGCCATGCTGGCAAAAGGCGCGCGGACTGTCATCACCGGCCGGCGGCCCGACGTTCTGAGCAGGGCGGCCGAACTGCTTCGCGCAGGCGGTGGGCGGGTGGACTTCGTCGCCACCGACGTCAGCACGGAAAAGGGACGGGAAACGACGCTCAAGTTTGCGCTGGAGACGCTCGGCGGCCTCGACGTCTTGGTCAACAACGCGGGCGGTGTCAGGGCCGGCCAGTTGGAGGATACAACCGAAGCCGAGATCCGAGCCATGATCGAAGTTGACCTGGTGGCACCGATCCTGCTCACTCGCGCGGCGTTGCCAAAATTGCGGGCGAGCACCGACGGTCTCGTTGTTAACATCACCTCGGGTATCGCGCTCGTTGCCGCGCCGTTCTACGCAACCTACGCCGGGGTCAAGGGTGGGCTGGCGAAGTTCGGCGAGTCGCTCCGCCGCGAACTGAAAGGCGAGGGCGTGCATGTCATGACAGTCTATCCAGGAGCGACGGATACCCCCATGATGAGCTCGTCAAAGGCCGGGCCTGAGTTGGGCTTCTCCCGCGAACCGGCCGCCGCGGTTGCCAGTGCGGTCATCGCAGGCATCGAGGAAGGCGCCTTTGAGGTCGTTCGCGGCGGCGAAGCGCGCGCCAAAATGATAGCCTTGAATCGCGAGGATCCGGCAGCGCTCGACAGGCGTTTCTTTGATCTCAAGCCAGCACTCCGCGAGGCGGTTCGCGATCATTCGGCGCTGTGAATGCTCAGGATCGGGGCCGGACTAACTCGATCAATGTCCAAAAGGTGCTCTGATGTTGCCACGAGCTCAGCCTAAATTATGAACGGATCGATGCCGGGAATGACTTCGGGGTGACCGACACCGTGGAGTATATCGCCTTGAATCCGAACCGCCTCGTCCCCACCATCGACGATGGTGACATCCGGCTTTGGGAATCGAATGTGATCGTTCGATATCTCGCACAAAAGCACGACCATGGCCGGCTCTGCCCGGCCGATATCGCAACGCGGTTCGACGCGGAGCGGTGGATGGATTGGCAAGCAACCGTGTTCTGGCCCGCACTGCGCCCTTTATTCATCGCCTTGATAAGGCCGCCGCCGCAGCAACGTGATGCCGCGGTCATTTCAAACGGCGAAAGTCTTTCCCTGTCCGCTTTGCGGATACTCAATGCCAGGCTCTCCGACCGTACCTTCCTTGCCGGTGATGCCTTTTCCATGGGCGATATTCCGGCAGCAGCGACGGTTCATCGTTGGTATGCGCTCGATATACTCCATCCTGATCTGCCGAACGTATTGCGTTGGTATGATTTGATGAGAGCGCGACCGCCTTTCCAGCGGATCGTTGTGACGCCGCTAAGCTGAAACGCGACCGGATTCATCTGTCAAATGGCCCGCGCGGTTGCCTCGCGACGGCACGATTGCGCGTAGCTGCAAGGCGCAATCAAGAGATTCGGCATTCCACGTATTTGCGGTCATCGATCAGGACCATCACGTGGTCACCACGCTTTACCGGATTCAGCCCAAGCGGCGTTCCTGCCAATACGAGGTCACCAGGTTTCAATGCGGCGCCGAAGCGACCGAGATCGCCGCGGAGCCATTCGATCGCTTCGGCAGCGCCGCCTCGCATCGCCCACAGCGCTCCGGCATCGATCGTTATGCCGTTGACTACGACGGACAAGGTGCGGGAGGCCGTCCAATCCTTGAGCATCAGAGCTGTGTGGCGGTTCGAAATCACCGCGCCGGCGTTGATCCCATTGTTAGCGACGAGTTCTGCAAGCGTCTTCCGCGGCCCTCGAAAGACGAAGTGATGCAGTTCAATGACTGGGAAAGCCGCCTCGATTCCACCACTAGGGCCGATACGAACGGCCATCTCGCCTTCGATCGCGAGATTGGCGTACGCATCGTACTGCAGCATTTCTCCGGAATTCCTGATTTCACTGCGAAAAAGACGCGCGTGGATCGGACCGCTCATGCCGAATTGCTCGACCACGCCGGATCCGATGCAGCCGACTTTGTATCCCACGACGGCGTCACCGGCCGCGCAGCGCAAACGCGCGACTTCCATCTGAACCGCATAAGCCTCGTCTAGCGTCAGCGTATCCTGTGCTTCGGCGAAATAGGTTCCGGGCGTTCGCCTCTGGTAATCGTGCCATTGCCGCGCGACCAAAGCCTCGAGTACAGGACGGGATTGTACGTTCGCCATCGTCAGCCCAGTCGATACTCTTCGCTCGACGACAAGATTTCGAGCAGCGCGGAGCCTTTTGATACGATAGTCTGGCTCGAGATCAAGCTCATCCATCTTGGCCCAAGCTCTAGCGTTTCGCAGAGGCCGTGGGGCTACCACCGTAAGAATCGAAGCCCGCTTAGATAACCGATAAACGCCACGAACCCTGTCGCAAGTGGATACCACGTAACGACGAAGAGAGGGCTGTCATCGGTGCAATTCGTTGCGTAAAAGGTCGCGGCAATTCCGCTCGCGGCAAGCCCGGCAATGGCTCCCGCCAACCCAGGCCGCGTCGAGGCTCCTTTGCGCAACGCGAGAAGAAGGCAGACCAGAGGCCCGATCGATAGAAGCGGGATCAGAGTTAAGCAATTCTGTGCATGGGTACCGATGATCTTTGAGCCCCAAAGCGGCGGAGGTACCGTCACCAGCTCGATAAGGACAGCGGATATCAGAATAATTGGTGAAAGCGCGAGAGCCCACCCCCGAACTCCGAACGAGGCGTCGGGCTGAGCCGCCCGAAGCATCGCTGCAGTCGCGGCAAGCGCCAGCGGCAAAGTGACGGCAATCTTGACGAGAAAGCGGGTGGTTCCCATTGCGAACACGATATCGGGACGAAA
>Ga0137393_10000327_pt1 | contig 28005 bp, 19 predicted proteins | sample 15con2h34BmetaG_FD_101396 | JGI IMG/M metagenome (GOLD analysis project Ga0137393, IMG submission 101396) | Vadose zone soil microbial communities from Angelo Coast Range Reserve, California, USA - 15con2h3.4B metaG | ecosystem: Environmental > Terrestrial > Soil > Vadose zone > Saprolite...
CGTGCCGGAGGCAACCGGATCCACACGGGAACCCGCGGCCTCGCTCGGCTCTCGACAGTTCCGGGGGGTGACCGCGGTCAGGTGATCGAGGTCGAGGACCTCCGAGTCCGCTATCGTGGTGCCGATCGGTACGCAGTCGACGGCATGTCTTTCCGCGTGGCCCGCGGTGAGGTGTTCGGATTTCTCGGCCCTAACGGAGCCGGGAAATCTACTACGCAAAAGGTGCTGACCCGGCTGCTGCGCGGCTACGAGGGGCGAGCCGAGGTACTCGGCCGTCCGGTCCATGCCTGGGGGCCTGATTACTACCAGCGCATCGGCGTCGGCTTCGAGTTGCCGGCTCACTTCGCGAAGCTCACGGCCGTGCAGAACCTCGAGACGTTCGCTTCCCTGTTCGAGCCGCCGGTCGCCGACGCGCGGCAACTGCTGGAGCGCGTCGACCTCGCGGACGCGGCCGATCGGGCGGTCGCCACCTTCTCCAAAGGCATGCAGGTGCGCCTCGGCCTCGCCCGGGCCTTTGTCAACCTTCCCGACCTGGTGCTCCTCGACGAGCCGACCTCCGGGCTGGACCCGGTCCACACAGCGGCCGTCCGGTCGCTGATCCGGGAACAGGTCGACGAGGGGCGCACGGTCTTCCTCGCCACCCACGACATGGCCACCGCGGACGCGATGTGCGACCGGATGGCCTTCGTGGTCGCCGGCAAGATCGCGGACATCGACTCGCCGCGCAGCTTCCGCCTGCGGTACGGGCACCGCGGCGTGACCGTGGAGTACCGGGACGGCGGCGCGACACGCCGCAGGGAGTTCCGGCTCGACGCCCTGCCCGCCGACCCCTGCTTCCTCGAACTGCTGCGCACCGGGCGGGTAGAGACAATCCACACCACGGAAGCCTCGCTCGACGAAGTGTTCGTACGGATCACCGGTGGGCGGCTGTGACCGCCCCGGCGGTCCGGCGCGTGGCGGCGCTGGGACGCCTGGAGTGGCGGCTGGAGCTGCGCGCGCAGATCCCCGCCGTGGCCGCGGTCGTCTGTGTCATGTGGACGGTCGCACTGGCGGTCGTACCCGCATCTGTGGCGGGACGGCTGGGCACCGGCGTACTCGTCCTTGACACCGCCACGTTCGGCGGATTCTTCATTCCCGCCCTGTACCTAGGCGAACGCACCGACGGCGCGCTCGCCGCCCTGCTGGTCAGCCCGCTGCGCTTCGGGGAGTACCTCGGCGTGCGGCTGGCCGTGCTGACCGGCCTGTCGCTCGCCGCCGCGGTGCCGGTCGGCCTGTCCGCGACCCGGCTGCACCCACACCAGCCGGCACTCGCACTGCTGGGGGTCGGTCTGGTCGCCCTACTCACGCTGCAGCTCGCGTTCACGCTGGTGCAGCCACACCGCACGCTCGTCGGGTATCTCGCCACGGCGCCAGTGGTGATCGCACCGCTCCTGGCCGTACCGCTGGTCCACATCGCGGGCGTTGCCGACTATCCCGTGCTGTACGCGCTGCCCACCACCGGGGGTGCCGACCTCATCGCCTCCGGCTTGACCGGTAGGGCGCTGTCCCCGGCAGCGGCCGCCGCGGCAGCCGGCTACCTGCTCGCCTGGATCGCCATGGCGTACGCCCTGGCGCGGCGGCGCTTCCAGCGGTATGCGGTGCAAGCCCCCGCCACCGCGCGCCCCACCCGGCCGGGTGGGGCGCGGCAGCGCACCCAGTGGCGGGGCGGTTGGGTGCTGACGTTCGCGCGGACCGACATGCGCACCGCCGGCCTGGACCTGCTGCCCGCCTTCCTGATCGTGGTGCCTGTCGCGTTCGCCATCGCTATCCGGTTCGGCTACCCGTGGCTGGCCCACCTGGTGCTCGACCGGACCGGGTTCGACCTTGCACCGTATCTGCCGCTGCTGCTCAGCGTCACCGTGGTCATACACGTACCGCTCATGATGGGCATGGTGGGCGCGCTCCTGATGTTCGACGACATGGCTGAGCGCAGACTCCAGTTGTTGCGGGTGACGCCGGTGACGCTGGAGCGCTACCTCGGGTACCGGATGGCATTCACCGGCCTGCTCGCGCTGGCCGGCCTGATGGTCGCCGTGCCGGTCTGCGGCCTCGTCCCCGACGCCCTGCCCGCGCTGCTGCCGGCGATCGCGCTGGGTGCCGCGCTGGCGCCGCTCATCATGCTCACTGCCGCCGCCTTCGCGGGCGACAGGACGCAAGGAGTGGGGCTCCTGAAGATCCTCAATGGACTGGTCCTGCTGCTGGCCGTCGCGCCGTGGTGGCTGCCCCGGCCGCTGCGCTGGCTGGCGCTGCTGACGCCGCCCGGCGCGGTCACCCACGTGCAGTGGGTGGCGCACAGCGCCATGGACGTCGTGATTGGGTGCTGCGCCGGTGCCGTCACCAGTTTCGCCGCCGCGGTCGCCCTGCGCCGGCGACTCGTCAGGCGGTACACGGAAGGTATCTGATGGGCGGCCGTTGATGGCCGGGTCACAGGCCTCGCGATTCGTGCGTCATTCCATCCGGGCGGCGGAACTGCTCGGCGGCAGGCAGCTTTCGTCATCTTAGATCTGATTAGTCAGTATCCGTGAGCCCAGGCTTCCGAAGATGGTTTCGCGTGGGTCAAGCTCCCGGCCGATGCAGATGCCCTGCGCGTGAGTCGTGCTGAGCATGGGGTTGTTAGCTTCGCCGAACGGACCGCCGGAAAGGCCGGTGCCGCCATGCGCGGGCAGGGGGGGCGCGGGACTGACGTGCGAATCATTGATCTTCAGCAGGCCGCCAGTGTTCAGCTCGGAGCAGAACCTGGCGATGACCCGTTCGTCGCGGCTCCACAGCGAGTTGCGGAGCCCGTAACGGTTGGTGTTCAGCACTTCGAGTACGGAGCCGAGCAGTTCGTCGTCGTCGCGGCCGGCGTCTGGCACGACGACAGGGAGCAGCGGGAAGAACGTCTCCTCACGAACTACCTCCATCTCCTGAGCCGCCGCCAGGCCGTCTATCCGCAGGACGGTCGGCGCGATGAAAACTCCCGCCTCGTCCCTGGCGCCGTCCAGGTCGCACCGGTACCCGCCGCACAGCACCGTAGCGCCAGCCTTGACGGACTGGGCGAGCACTTCGAAGTACCTGTCGGACTTCATCACCGGGCTGAGCAAGGCGGACGGATCGTCGGGCAGCGCTGGCCGGATGGTTCTCACCTGGTCCAGCAGGCGCGGGATCAGGTCACCGGCGATGGCCGGGTGGACGATGGCGAATTTCGGCACGAAGCACACCTGGCCGGACCCGATGAAGTTCTCGCAGAGAGCGCTGGCCGCATAATCAGGATTCGTGTCCCGCCACACCACGATTCCGTCATTGCCGGCCAGCTCGAGTATGGCCTTCGTGCCGTTCGCCATGCATTCACGCGCGAGCGTCATACCGCGGACGCTGTCGCCGAAGTAGAAGATGTCGTTCATGAGCGGGCTGTCGATCCAGCACCGCAAGGTGACAGGGCTGGGCGCGGTGATGATATTCAGCGTGCCGGGCGGCGCCCCAAGCTCGTCAAGAATAGGCGCGATAAGCTCGCGGAACAGGAACTGCACGCCGACCGGAGTGCTCTGCGGAGCGCGCACCACAAGGCTGTTCCCGGCCGCCAGGACGCCGATGCCCACGGTGCTGTTGGTCGCCGCCGCGTTCTGCGGAGGGTTGAGCCCGACGACGCCGTCGGGCTTGCGCACCAGTAGCAGGCGCCGGTCTGGCGTGGCGATTTCGCTGGTCATCTGCCCTCGGACGAAATCGACCACCGCGGGTGTGGTCGCGTCGAGGATTCCCGCCGCCTCGATGACGGCCATTCGCCGCGGGTGGCCCTCATCGGTCAGTAGCTGGATGAACTCGTCCGTTCTCGCCGCCAGCCTGTCGTGGAAGCGTGAGACAAGGCCGAGCCGGTGTTCGAGGGGAAACCGCGCCCAGCCGGGCGCGGCCGCGTGGGCAGCCTGTACCGCGGCTTCGATCTGCTCGGGCGACGCGGTATCGCACCGTGCCAGGATCGGAGTGTCCGGCCCGGGAACGACAGTGCCCCGGTCGAGGCGGCGCTTGAGCGTGATCGCACGGAGGAAGTCCGTCAGCATGAATCCGGCGGGGAGGGAATGGACGTAACCGGAGCCCTCGACGTCCCGGCCCCCGATGTACAAGCGATAGGTCCTCATGGACGCGCGGTCTCGCTCTCGGTCGGCGCGGCCAAGGCCGCGCGGCCCTCCAGCTCCCGGAGATCGGGCGCGGCGCCGGAATCGAAGACGGCGTAACGGGGGCGGGCGGCGCCCTCTGGTACCGCCTCGCCATCCGGCTGGAGCTCCATGCGCGGACCGAGGAGCCGGGCCAGGGCGAGCTCGACATTCTCCTTCAGCACACGGGCCGCGATGGGCTCGATGATCGACTCGATGCTCGTCACGCCGAAATCGAAGGCGGTGTGGAAGCGAATGTCGCAGCCGTCGGCTGTAGGGAGCACCCGCCAGCTCCCGTGCATGACCTCGAAATCACCGTCGGTCTGCTCGAAGGTGACCGTCAGCTTGTCTCGGTCAAGCTGGTCGCGCTCTTCCCAATGGAGGATGCCCTTGCGGAAGAACACGGACCACTGGCTACTGATCTCCGTTGGCGTCGTCCGGTTGACCGTTACAGACCTGACGGTCTCCACCAGTTCCGGGTACCGTTCAAATTCAACGAGCGTCTCGAAGACCGCGGCGGGATCCCCCTCGGGCAGCCGGGCGGACACAGTTACCTCTCGCATCAAACAGCCTTCCCTGCGGTGGCGGGCGGATAGATCTTGGCCAGTGCGTCCGCGGCCCGTTCCACGGCCGAAGTCAGGAACTCGATGTCGGCGTCGGCCAGGTATGCCGGCGGGGTCATCCGGATGACGCGGGAGGCGTTGAGCGAGTGACCTGTCACCACGCCCGCGTCCAGCAGTTCGACCATGAACTCGCCGGCCACGTCGGGCGCATGGAACTCGACCGCGAGCAGCAGGCCGATCCCGCGGATATCCCGGACAAGGTACGGGCAGCGGTCACCCAGGATCTGCGTGATGGCGGGCAGAAGACGCTGCCCGAGCGCCGCGGCGCGCTGAGGGATCTCCTCATCAACGATGGCCCGGACGGCGGACTCCGCGGCGGCCATGGCGATCGGGGCGCAGGCGAACGTGGAGGAGTGCAGGAGCGGGTCGCGGTTGATGAGAGCGTACGCCTCCGCCGTGGCGGCAGCGGCGGCCACGGGCACAACCCCGCCGGAAAGCCCTTTGCCGATGAGCATGATGTCGGGCAGCACGCCCTCGATGTCGGCCCCCCACATGCGGCCGCACCTGCCCAACCCGGTCAGGATCTCATCCAGCACGAGCATCGCGCCGTACTCGTCGCAGGCCCCGCGCACGTCTCGCAGGTATCCGGCCGGCGGTATCACGACGCCGCCCTCCCCTTGAACGGGCTCCAGGAATACGCAGCACTCGCCCGGTGCCGACTCCAGCACGCGCACCAGCGCATCCGTGTCCCCGAAGGGCACGTGGGCTCGGTCGGGCAGCAGCGGCGCGAACGGGTCCTGATATATCTGCCGCCCGGTGACGCTGAGCGCGCCCATCGTTTTGCCGTGGTAACCGTTGATCGTGGAGACCAGCCGCCGCCTGCCGTTGCCGCGGGCCATCTTGATTGCCGCTTCGGTGGCCTCGCTGCCGGACGCGACGAAATGGATATATTCCAGTCCTGGTGGGGTGATCTCCGCGACGGCCTGCGCCGCCCGGGCGGCCACCGGTTCCAGCAGAACCCGGGTTGCCAGCGGGTGTGTCATGACCTGCCGGACCACCGCCGCGGTTACCGCAGGGTGCCGGTGGCCAAGTATGAATACCCCGTAGCCGCCGCATTCGAGATAGCGGCGCCCGTCATGACCGTAAACGTAACAACCCTCGCTCGCCACTTCGCTGTGGCCGCCGAGCATCTCGGCGAGCGACGCACGGCCCTTGTTGAGGTGCGCGCGCATGAGCCTGATGACGTCCTCGACGTCGAACTCAGTTTCCTCGTCATGGGTTGTCATGCCCATGAGCACTCCTTCCTGCACGTTTCGGGCGCCGTGCTATGCGAGGTTCACCGCCTGGCCCTGGGTGTACGCCGCCAGGGCACTGGTCATGCTCGTCCGGTTCGGCGGATGCACCGCGATCGCCTGCGAGGCCGCCACCAGGTAGGCGACCTCAGGGGATGTGATGAAAGCGACGCCGCCCAGTAGCTCCACGCACAGCGACGCCGCGCGGCTGAGCGCGTCCTGGGCCGCGTACCGGCCGATGAGGCAGCGGGCCAGCACCGCGTTACCGTGCTCCCCCGCGTCATGCTCGCGAGCGAGTCCTTCGAGCAGCAGCGCGGCGCCCTCCACCTCACACAGCAGCCGGGTCTTTTCCGCGTCCGATGCCCTGGCGCCCGCGAAAACCCTCTCGGCCAAGGTACTGATCGCTCCGACGTATCCGGCCGAGATGAGCAGCTCGTGCCACAGGAAGCTGGACAGCGTCGCTCGATCCAGCTGCTGCCCGAACCCGACCGTGGTGCTGACGACAAGCTCACTGTCGACGAAAACCTGGTCAAGGACGACCTCTTCGCTCTCCGCTCCCGCGAGCACCCACGAATTCCAGAACGGCCGGATGCTCAGGCCAGGTGATTCGGCGGGAATCAGCGCCACGGCCATCACCGGCCGGCCATCCTCGCCTTCGACGGCGACGCTCGCGGTCAGGATGTCCATCGAGCGGGCCAGGCTGCACGGCTTCTTCGACCCGCTGACGGCGTAGCCGCCTTTCACCCGCTCGGCAGTCATCGTCGGGCTAAGGACCGGTTGTCCGGGCCGCCCCTCCGCGAACCCCGATGCCACCAGTCGGTGATCGCGGGCGACCGCTTCGAGCAACAGCCATTCGAACCCGCTGCTCTCCTCGCTGGCTGCCACGATCGAGGCCACGCTGAAGTGATGCATGGTCGTGGCGACTGCGAGGCTCGGCGAGCGGGCGCCGAGTGCTCGCTGGACCCGTACCGCCTCAAGCATGCTGGCGCCAGCTCCGCCGGACTCGGCGGGTACGAGCAGGCCGGGACCCGGCGACTCGCGAAACAGCCGGATCGCCGGGCTCTGCCGGCTCTCCAGGATCTCAAGCGGGACTTCCGCTAGCGCCTTGTCCAGCCCGGGCACGAGGCGCTCCATGGTCAGCCGGTCGAGCTCCATGAACTTCACGACTGGTCGTCCGCGTGATGGTTGACCGCCACCTGGGAGTGCCCGGTGCCGGGAATTAATGCTCCGTTCCAGGCACAGTCCGATTCCGCACAGGGCCGGTTCATCTGATTAATCTCCCCACGTGACTGATCTGCGGCGGGACACTTCACTGCGCTGAGTTGCTTCGCCTACGTTGAGCTCCCCTGGTCAGCGTGGCGCGACGGAGCGAGGTGGACCTTGCAGACTAAGGGCATGGAACATGCTACTAGCGGCAAGAGATCGTTAGCGAGGCTCCGCCTCAGACAATCGAGGTTGGCGGTTCTGCCGTCCCAGTCGCCGCGACTCTCCGCCTTCCCGTCCCGGATGGACTCTTCAGGCATCGGCAAGTTCAGGCCACCCGTGATCCGATGACTCCCACGGCGCGCCGACGGTATAAGTAATTGTCAGCCGCCCACCTGGCAAGAGGTAACGGATGTCTCAGACAGTGCGCGCCGACGTATGCGTTATCGGTGCCGGCGTCGTCGGATTGCACAACGCTCTGCAGTACGCGCGGCGTGGATTCAGCGTGGTCATCGTTGATGAGCTGACCGAACACGTCAAGAGCGCCTACAAGGTCGGAGAATCCCTGCTCATATTCTCCAATCCGTTCCTGCGCACCATCGGCGAGCTCGACCAGGAGCTTTCCGAAGCATTCCCGAAGCGAGGCGTATGGTTCGCCTACGGCCTGGAAGGCAAGGAGACGTTCGACGCGGACGTCACCGAATGGGGCTTCCAGCACGCCATACCGGAACGCTGGAAGGACGCGATCGAGGACAAGAAGTTCGAACGGACCATGTTCGGCGACTGCCAGATCGTCCGCCCGGAGCTCGAGGCGGTGCTCCGAGACCGTCTCAAGCGCTTCGAGAAGATCACCCTGATCGACTGCGGACTGGTCCGCGACGTGGAACTAGGAGAGGACTCCGATCACGTCGTGACCTGGAGATCCAAGGACGACAGCATCGGCGGCACGGTACGCGCCCGGTGGCTGGTCGACTGCTCGGGCCGCGCTCGGCTGCTCGTCAAGCGTTTCGGGCACGACGTCCCCCTCACCGATGGCTTCAGCACTTCAGCGGTCTGGGGGCAGTTCTCCGGATGTACCGACGCTTTCTTCGACGAGACGCTGTGGAACTTCGAGTTCCCCGACGGCGACGTCGTACGGCGTGACCTGGACACCGTCCACCTGTGGGGCGACGGCTACTGGATCTGGCTCATCCGGCTCGCCAAAGACCGGATCAGCGTGGGCGTCAGCCTGCACAGGACCCGGCTCGACGTGGACCGCAACCTGCGCAAGGTGTTCTGGGAGATCATCCGGCGCTACCCGATGCTCCACTGGATCCAGGAGGAGGACGTCCTGGACTTCCGCGCCTACCGCGACGTCCAGTTCATCAGCGACACCTATGTCTCGCCCGACCGGTATATCATCGTCGGCGACGCGTCATCCATCATTGACGCCTACTACAGCCAGGGCATCTCGCTGTCGCTGTCCACATCATGGCACTGTGCCAACATCGCTGAACGAGACCTACGCGAGGGCGTGCTCGACACCGCCTATATCGGGCATGTGAACAACGCAGTGCTGGCCGACTGGCGGATCATGCGCAGCGTGGTCAAGTTCAAGTATGGCCCGGCCATTGCCGACAGCCGGTTCTTCATTCTCGATCACTGGATCGACTACCTCGTCTTTGGCGCGGTGACCGGTGGCAGGTGGGGGATCGCCCGGTGGCTGTGCCGGACCGACGGCTACACCAGCAACGAGACACCCGACCTGGCCGATCTGCGGGTCCGCCTGAGCCGGCGGCTCTTCCTGTCGCAGTCGCCGCCGTTCAACCTCTTCCATCCAGCCAGGGTCGCGAGCTTTTTCGAGCGGTTGCACGAGGGTGCTGCGCGGCGCGCCATTTGGCGGCTGGACCACGGCGTCAGCCTGCCCGCGACCACAGGCGCCATGCGGGCGGACGCGCCGCTGCCGGCGCTGTGGCGGCTGCCATTCCTTCGGTTCAGGCGGCGCGCGGACCTGACGATGAAGGCCATCCGGGAGCCCTCGTTCATACACCTCAAAGTCAGCTCCAAGCCACCTGCGGTGACCAAGGCGGCAGGCGTGTTCCTCCTCGTCGTAACCGGGTGGGCTCTGGGCTACGACATCGTCGATACCGCGATGCGCCGCGCGTTCCATGGAGCACGCGGCCTCATCTACCCTGCGACGCGGCGCGGCGGGAACGGAGGAAAGGGAGGCAGCGCCGAAGATGTCGCTCGGGAAACAACGCGGACTGAACCGCCGCTTTCCCAAGCCTCCTAACTGTGGTCTTTCCTTGTTGTGCCTACAGCGGCTTGGCGTGGACTCATTGGTGGAGGTGGGATTAGGCGCGACACTGACCAGCCTGGCGCGGCGGACGGGCCCTGCCCTGCGCCGGTGGAACGTCGCCAGTCCCACTGTGGCGCGCGAGTTGCTGACATCGGGGGTTCCTGATGGTCGGCTATGGGGCACTTATCTGGCTGCATACCAGAACCCAATCCAGATTTTCGTCAGGAGGAAAGAGTAAATGGATGCCGAGGAAATTTTCCAGGTGACGAGAGAGGTCTGCGCCGAGATCCTCGGCCTGTCACAGGACGCCATCACGCCATCCGCCCTGATCCGTGATGACCTGGGCGCTGATAGCCTTGACCTCGCCGAACTCGCGATAGCTCTGGAAGACATGGCAGGCCTGTCTCTGCTTGACGCCAGGTTCGACGATGTGAAGACTGTCCAGGATGTGGTGGACGCCATCCAGAATCATGAATCTACGATGACTTCATGAATGCTCGGACACGGGTGGCCGTCACGGGCATTGGCGTCAAATCTCCGGTCGGCAATGATATTCAAACCTTCTGGTCAGGCCTGTGCGCTGGCAGATCGGCGGGACGGCGCCTGGCGATGCTGGACGGGATGGATGCTCGCGTTGATTTCGGCTGCGAGGTAACAGGATTCGATCCGGCGGAGTACTTGGACGCGAAAACCATTCGGCGGACCGACCGGACCACTCACCTGGGGTTCGCCGCGGCGGCGGACGCGATCGCAGACGCCGGGCTGACCGACATCGACCCGGCTCGCTGCGCGGTCGTGGCCGGTTCTGGCCAGGGCGGCACCAGGAGCATGGAAGGCGAGTTCCACGCTGTGGCCAAGGCCGGGTATCGCCGGGTGAACCCGAACTGGGTGCCGATGGCCATGGTGAATGCCACCGCGGCGCTGGTCAGCATCCGGCACAACTATCTGGGACCGAACCTCGCCATCGCCACGGCGTGCGCCTCTGGCACGCACGCCGTCGGTGAGGGCGCCCGGCTCATCCGCGAGGGGTCGGCGGACATCGCCGTGACAGGCGGAGCGGAATCGCCGTTGGCGCCCCTGGCCATATCGGCCTTCGCCAACATGGGTGCGCTGTCCGGACGCCGAGACGATCCAGAGCATGCGTCCAGGCCATTCGACATCGACCGCGACGGGTTCGTCATCGGCGAAGGGGCGGGATTCCTGGTCCTCGAGCGCTGGGACCACGCGGTCGCGCGTGGCGCGAGCATCCACGCCGAGCTGACCGGATACGGCCGGAACTCGGACGCCTACCACATGACCATCCCTTCGCCCGATGGCGCTGGCGCCCGATCCTGCATGGAACTCGCGCTCCGGGACGCCGGGATCACGCCGGATGACGTGGTTCATATCAACGCTCACGGCACATCGACGCTGCTCAACGACGCGGCAGAAGCACGGGCGATAAACCAGCTGTTCGGGGCCCGCGACGTCCCTGTCACGTCCTCGAAGGGTTCGACGGGCCATCTTGTCGGTGCCGCAGGGGCGGTCGAGGCCATAGCCGTCGTCATTGCCGCCGTGGAAGGGCTGGCACATCCGACAGCCAACCACGCCCAGCGGGATCCTGGCTGCGAAATCGATGTCGTCAGCGGCACGCCACGCAAGATCCCGCGAGGACCAATTATTTCAAACTCGTTCGGTTTCGGTGGGCATAACGCCACCCTCGTTTTCGCTCCGTCATCTTGGTAATGGAATCCCGGTCCGACGACCACACCATCATCGCCGCCGACCCCTTGCCCAGCGACCTCAGCGAAGCCCTCGACCGCATCCACCGCCACGCGGGTGCGCACTAATGTGAGCTGACTCAGGTCGCCGCCGGTCAGGCGGCGTGGTCGGGTACGGCGACCGGTTCCACGGCCTCGGGATGACGGGCCCGTGCCCGGCGGTCGCGCGCGCCGGTGTGCAAGCTGCGCACCCACATGATCAGCCCACCGCCATCGAGGGCGAACGTGATGACTGCGATAGTGACGAAGTCGAAGGAATCAAAGCGTGTCCGCCCGCCGGTCACCAGCAGGAAGACCTGGTACAGGTAGCCGTACAGGACGGGCAGGACCACGATGCCCAGTTCGAAGAGGGAGAAGAACCGCCCCAAGACCCAGAGCACCGCAAACCAGCGGATCACCCGCATCTCGCGGGGGGGAACGGCGTCCAGGCGGAGCCGGATCGGGGAACGGCGGAGCCGGGCCATCAGGTTGTGCAGGTGATCCTCGGTGTCGGCCATGAGGTTCTTGCAGTTGAAAGCCGCCGCGATGGCGTAGTAGACATCGGTGCGCATGAAGAAGGAGAGCTGCCAGAGGACCCGCAGCACGTAGGTGAGCAGCACACCGGAAGCCAGCAGCACCGCCCAGGGAGGCGGGTGTACCCAGCCGTGCCGGGCGGCCCAGATGAAGGCGATCAGCAGGCTCGCGGTGGTGGCGTCGAAAATCGCACCGATCGCGAACGCGACGTAGCGCGTGCGCTTGGGCGCCATCCAGATGCCGGTCATGTCGGTTTCCGCCACTACGGACCACAGCCGGTTGCCGACCCCGATGCCTGCGGGGACGCCGGCCGCGCGCGCTGCTGTCACATGGCCCAGCTCGTGGATCAGCACGCCGATCAGCGCTAGGAACAGAGTCGCCCAGGTCAGGGCGGCGAAGTCGATGCGAAACAGCAAGACTCCGCCGGACCTGGGGATCACGCCGGGATCATCGACTGCCAGGGCCAGGCCGACCGCGATGACCAGGCCGTAACAGACAAGCGCCGTCCGGCCGACGATCCGCTGCGCCGTACGCTGAGACAGCCACTGCAGGCGCCAGCGCACATGCGGGCGCCGGACGCCGCGGGCGTCCTCGTCATGGCTGTGCCGGGCTCCGAGGAAACCTTGCTCCTCAAGCGCTCCCAGGAAATCCTCGAGGTCAGGGATCTCGGAGTACTTCTCCTCATGCAGGCGCGCCGTCTCGCCGACCGTCCGGCCCGCCGCGAGCCACTGGAGGATGTCCAGTCCTTCGGGGGGTATGACAAGGTAGATCTGCCGCTCGACGTCGCCGATAATCACGGAGTCGGGCTCGCTCCGGTGGGTGAACGGACGGACAGCTACCACTGATTCGGCCGCGTAGCTGGACACTTTTCCCTCCTTTGCGCTTCGCCAACGTGACGACGTCGCCACCCGCGCCGGGGTCAGGCAAGGCCCTAAAGCCCCGGCGCGGCATGTGATTTTGCGGCTACTTACGCGGAACTCGCACACGCAACGACGGCACTGGTCTTGATCTCCTCCACGCGGCGGACAGAGAGCTTCTTCATAGGTCACCTCCTTATTGGACGCCTACCGATTTCGCAGACACTTATATTATGCCATTAGCGCCATTCCAGTGTCAACTCCGAGCGCAATAGCTGCGTCCTCAGGATAAAGGCCGCCTTCAACTGCCTCAATCACACGGCGGCGGGTATCCTCAAGGGAGCTACGTGCAATTCGCCGCCCGGTCTCCTTGGCCATGTAGACATTGAGGGTTATTCACGGGAGACGTCCGGCTGGTAGCGAAATGTGTTGAATAGCGGCGCGCCTGCGTGAAAGGCGGCCTGCTTCTCGAAAAGATTGGGTTACCAAACCCAGTCCAGAAGAACCAGGCCGCATATGCTCCGCCGCCGCAGCGTAACCAAACTCGAAGCCGACATCCGCGAGTGGACCAACGAATGGAACAAGAACCCCAAGCCGTTCGTATGGACCAAGGCCGACCAGATCCTCGGAACCCTCGCCGCCTACTGCGAATGAATTAATGACTCAGGACACTCGCAATGATCTGTCCCAATAAGAAAACCCGTCGGAAACCGGCCTCCACCTTTGACGCCAAGCATGCTGAGACACAGGCATTCCGGTCGGCGATGATCCGCGCAGTCAGCTCCCCATCTCGCTCCCGTCCGGATCCCACGTGACTGGCACGCTGTAAACCCCGTAGAGAGTGGCGTCGGACTTGAAGGGCATCTCTTCGACCGGGGCGGCCAGTCGTAGGGTCGGTACCCGGGAGAACAGAGTCTTGAACACGATCTCCATTTCCAGCCTGGCCAGATTCTGGCCGATGCACTGGTGTGCGCCGTGACCGAAACCGACGTGATGCTTCGCTCCGCGGCGGATGTCGAACCGCTCCGGATTCGCGTAGACCTCCCCGTCCCAGTTCGCCGCCACGGCGGCACATATGACTCCCTCGCCCTTGCGCATCACAACGCCGCCGATCTCGATGTCCTCCAGTACCGCACGAGACATGTCCGCGACGCCGAAATAGCGCAGTGCTTCCTCGACCGCGTCGCCGATGAGAGCGGGATCCTCGCGGATCAGGGCCAGCTGATCCGGGTTTTCGAGCAGGACCATGGTGCCGAGTGAGAGCATGTCCGCAGTCGTGACATGTCCGGCGATCAGCATCAACCGGGCCAGGTTCGTCATGTCCTCATGACTCATGAGAGCGTCCTCGCGGTTCTTCACGATCAGACGCCCGAGCAGATCGTCAGTCGGCTCCTTCTCCTTGGCGATGACCAGCTCGTGAAGGTAGGTGGCGAGCTCCTTGCCCGCTTCCGCCCTGACCTGCGGGCTGTTGCCGCGGCCGACAATGCGCATGGCGAGAGGTTGGAAGAACTCGCGATCGGGATAGGGGATTCCGAGCAGTTCGGAGATCACCAGCGAAGGCACTGGCATTGACAGCTCGGCGACCAGGTCGGCCGGGCGGTCTGCGGCAAGAAGCGCGTCGACACGTTCGTCCACGATCTCCTGGATGCGCGGGCGCAGAACTTGCATCCGTTTCATCGTGAACTCAGATATCAGCATGCGTCGGTGCGCCGGGTGCTCAGGAGGATCCATCGAGATCAGCGAGAGGTTCAGCTGCTTGAGAGCACCCGGAGGGACTGGCAGCATGAGCGGGAAACCCGATGCCGTGCGATCCGAACTCAGCCGCGAGTCAGTAAGCAGCTGCTCCACCTCTTCATGCCGGGTTACTAGCCAAGCAGTCTGACCGGTCGGCAAGGTGACTTTGGCAACTGGCCGATCCGCGCGCAGCGTCGCGTACTCCGCGGGCGGGTGCATGGGGCATTGTCGCGCCATGGGGAATGCGGGCAGCTGCTCTTCGGCTGTGCCGACGACGGTTGATTCGGTCATCGATGCTCCTCCTCTTCGATCCACTGTTTGAGAATCAAGCCGGGCGGCAACCGTGACGCGTCATCCGGTCCCCGGGAACCTGGTCTCGGAAAGGCGCGCGGCCAGCACAGGACCCGAGCGGGGGACGTGCCTGCCGATCACGCTGATGCCCACAGGGTCCGACCCGGCCGATGACGGTTCCAGGACACCGGTGTCACACCGGGTTGACCTTGTAGATCGGGAAGTACGTGCTCAGCTTGCCCATCCGGTAGTCCTGGGCGAGTACGGAGATCTCGTCGAAACCGTAGATCGCGTCCGTGTCTATGTCGGCGATCCAGCCGGTCTTCTCCTGGTAATCGCGTATCAGCGCCGACTCCTGGTAACGCCAAACATGCGTGTGCACATGCAGATGGCGTTTGATGCACTCGGTGGCTCGGCGGTTCAGCACGTTCATTCCGCTTTTCCAGCCGGCGGTCGTCAACACGCCCTCCCGTGCCAGCGACTTCATCGTCGCCTTGTTGACCGACGCGCCAATGTAGTCTATGAATATCGCTACCCCCGCTTCGCCACTGAGGTCGGAGATCACACGGAGAAACTCCCGTTCCGAGGCGCGGTAGCGGTCTTCGGCGATCGGGTCGAGCTGTTCGCCGTGCCCGCTTCTCGACAGATCGGGAAAGAGTCTCCGGTCGACCGGCTGGATTCCCTTGCGCTGGATATAAGTCAGCCTTTCATCGGTGCTCGCCGTCATCGCCACCCGGAACCCGGCACGTCGTGCCAGCTCCAGTTCGGCAAGGGAGACGCCGCCGCCCCAGCCGAACACCAGCTGATCGCCCAGGTTCTCCTCGCGCACCTGCGCCTTCCAGCAGTGGAAGGCGACGTTCCAGTTGTCCCAAGCGGTGAAGTAACGTGCGTAGGCGGCCCACTGCGACAGCGAGTAGGCGCTGTTCTCGGGAACGGGCAGCAGGTTATCTGCCCGGATCTTGGTGCGTTTGGTCATCAATCCCAGGGTTCCCGGCATGTCGTAGGCGTAGACCAGTTCGGCGTACCCGTGGCGATCGCGTTTCCCGAAAGGCATAACCATGCACACGTCGCCCTCGCGCAACGGGGTTCGAGTCGACGATCCCGGCCGCAGCACTCGCACGACACCGAGATTGCCGATAACGGTGAACTCCTCGCCGCGCTGCCGGCACACGTCTATCGGATCGCGGGTCAGCGCGTGGTCCATGTTGGCCTCATAAGAGCCATACAGCGGCTCGACAAGCACCTCGTCTTCGTCTGGCTCGGGGAACGAGAAGGTTTCACGGCGTAGCACGTCCTCGACGAAAGTCGGTCGCTCCGCCTGCACCGGATGCGCGTACAGCACCCAGGCCTCGGTAGTAATCATTCACTTCTCCCGACCGTCCTGTGGGAAATGGACGCGACCGGGGCAACGTTTGCGAATACGACACCCGGGACAAACGGTTCGATGTACCCCGCAGGCCCCAGACACCCGAACCATTGCTACCGGACCCGAGCACGAGCGGGCCCGGTCGCTCCGGCAGTCATGCGCCGACCGCTGCCATCAGTATCGCCAGCGTGTCGTCCGCGACGCGGGCCGCGCGCGCGGCCGACGTCTGCCCCTCGACATAGCAGACGTTGAGATGAAGCACGCCGTTGCTCGTCACGGCGCAGATAGCCATTTGCCCCGTGACCGACATCGTGGAGAAGAACTGAACAGCGGATAGCTTCCAGTCGCCGACTCGATTAGGAAAGTCGACGCGGCCCAAGTTGGACACCAACACGCTTCCGGCTGCGCGCTTGTCGATCCCGTCGACGAAACGTCCACTGGTCGCAAGGGATTTCGGTGCGAACCGCCGCATAATCGCGATCGTGGACAGGTGCATCCGCAGTCGCAGTCGTCGCTTGAGATCCTTGTTGAATTGGCGGGCCACGGCCCAGAAGTCAGCGTTCGGATCCACGTTCGTATACGTGCTTGTGATGCACATATAGTTTCCGACATCGCTCTTGTCGAGCGGCGGCGACAGCTCTGCGCGCACCTGGACGGGCGTTCGGAGGGCGACTTTGCCCTTCTCGATGCCGATTTCGCGAGCCACTGCTCTGGCGACGGCCGTGGACAGTGCCGCGTGCACAGTCACACCCCTCCGTCGGCACGCAGTCAGCAGTGCCTCCAACTGGTCGCTGGACAGTTTCCTGAGCAGCAGCCGGGTGCGTTTCTCCGTTGGCGGCACATGCCGCTCCGGCGTAAGGGGTTTTGGACGTGCCAAGAGCGACGCCATGTGCTCGGCGAACATCGCCGCCATGGCCCCGCCAGTGCTGCGGACCCCACGCGGCAACAGGTAGCCCAGCGGGGGGACCGGGTCACGGGAGACCACAGAACTTGGCCTGTCGCTAGTGGGTTCCCACTCCGTGGCATAGCGGATCAGTTGGGCGAGCATACCCACTCGGGCGGTGGCATCGACAATGGTATGCGACATTGTCAAGATCAGGTCGTGCGTTTCCGCATCAGTACCTTCGGCCCGTACCACGTCGACCAACCGCGCCATCGGAGCGGTGGACGTGTCCACCGGCTCCACCATCTCGATGTTGTCGAGTTCCCGTTCGGCCGCGTGCTCATCCTGGGCATCGGCATGCACAATGCGGATCGGAATGACAGTGTCGGCAGCAGGCTCATACCGTGGATCGGTGCCATCGGCTTTAGCGCGGATCGAAACCCGCAACAGCGGCTGCTCAGCAACCAATGCGGCTGCTGCCCAGGCCAGTTGTTCCGGGGTTATCTCGCCGCGCACCTGTACCCAGGCGAACCCGTTCATCGGCGAGATCTGATGGGAGATCCAAAGCCAGCGCTCGACGGGGCTCAGTAGCCTGCGGACCTCGCTCGTCTTTGTGCCCACACCCGATTTTTGGTTGGAAGTACTGAGGGTCATCCGCGCGACTCCTTCCGAGGATGGGGCAACAATCGGCTATGTTATTGCTATCTTGCGCTCGCCGTCTATCCTCGGAAGTGGTCTCTTCGTGCCAACGGCCGCGCTGTCCTCAACATGTCGACCTCCTGTCAGCGGACACGCCAAGATCCCTGTAGATGGACATGACGGTCCCGATGTCCCTTGACACCTCCTCCTTCGTTCGACTCTCTACGGTTGGAGGGATTGCCAACTAGGTGAGCTAGGGCTGTGACAGGTCACGTTCGCCCTGCCAGGGCTTTCCCAGCGGGTGCTGATCCCTGAGACTGGGCCGGTGGCGGCACGGTTACGGGTTCGTGAGCCTGGTCATGGCACCATCGCCCGGTTGAATCAGAAGCTCAGCAGGGGGACTTCGGCAGCTTTCGTGAGCGGGCTCAACGACCTGCCGCTGTTCCTGGCGCCGGCAGAAGGCCTGGGCTAACAGGTGCCGCGATCGCGGTAGTGCCCAGCTACTGTGTTGCCGTTGAGGGGCGCGTCCGGCACCTCACCTGCGGGTTGCCGAACATGCGGGTTGCCGAGATTCGGCGGAAGCACAAGGGCCAGGTCGGTCCGGTTGACCTGCAGCTTCTTGTACACCCGGGTCAAATGCTGCTCCACCGTACTCACCGTGATATATAGCTTGGTGGAGATCTGGCGATTCGTGTATCCCTGAGCTGCCAGCGCGGCTATCCGGCGCTCAGCGCCACTGAGCGTCAGGATCGCCGAGTTGTCGTCATCACGATCCTGCGTGGCGTCCTGCTCAACTGTCTCGGGTGATGGCAGCGCGGGCGCCTCCTCCAGGTTGCACTGGAGCGCAATCTGGTGCGCACGACGGCCGGTTAGCCGTGCCCTGGTGTAGTCCCCGAGCGTGTAATGTACCTTACTCAGATCCGCCAAGGCGTCGGTAAGTTCCAGCTGGTCGCCGCTGCGCTGCAGTATCCCGATGGCCTCGCGCAGGATCGCCGGGCGCTGCGTGAGTTCGGTAGCCGCGGCGAGCACCCGCAGCGAGATGCCACGAGTGCGTTCGTTGTAAGAACCCAGTCGCGCCAACTGTTCAAGCACCAGGGCCTTTGCCGGGGCACCGGTCCTGAGGTTCGCCTCAGCCAGATCGGTGCGCCACGGAACGATCCCGGGAAGGTCAAGCCGCCACTTGACCATCAGGTCGCCGCAGGCCCTGAAGTCCTCGATGGCCGCCTTGCCGCAGGATCGCGCCAGGTAATACCGGCCACGGGCACGCAGGTAATGCAGGCCAGCCGGGGTTTCGAACATGGCGTCTGGCACTGGCACGCTGAGGTGGGTCAGCGCCTGGTCGTAGCGGCCTTGCCGGACCGCGACGAGCAGCAGCGTGGAGAGCGGGACACCAATGTAGACGCCGAGCCCTTCCGGGGTTATGCGGGTCAGGGCGGCGTGTGCGTGCCGCCCGGCCCCGGCAAGGTTGCCCTGACGGAAACTGATCATCGCGCGGATGGCGGACAGGTGCGCAATCCAGGTCGGCACCCGCCGTTCCTCGGCCTGGCGGAGCAGTTCGTCGCACCAGAACGCGGCGTCGCTGAGATGGTCGGCCAAGACCATGGCCTCGAGCGTGGCGAGGATGGGTTCGTATGTGCGGTCGCCTAGCCGCGACTGCCGCCGGACAGTCTGCACATCTTGCAGAAGGTTCTCGGTGAACCCCTCGGTCAGCAAGGTACCGATGATTCCGGCGCTGCGGATGTGCAGCTTCCCGCTTGTACTAGCGAGCCCCGGGGGAGCGGCCTGCTTGTCAGCGGCCCGTTCGGAGAGCGCGGGATAGGTGAAGGCAAGGCGCAGCTCAGTGTTGTACCGGGATGCGATGATTTCGCTGTCGCCCGACACCTGTCCATCGACCTGGCCGAGGATCTCGATGGCCTCGTTCGGCTGGCCATACCACACCAGGCGATTGACTAGCGCAAGGGCGTGCTGGCCGCGCACGTGTCCCGCTCTGGCCGCATGGAGCAGTTCTGAGACGTCGCGCTGTGCTGATGCCGGGTCCAGCCGCCACTTAACGGCGACGATCCCCGACCGAATGCTCGCCCGTTGCGCTTCGTCGGCCGCGCCACGTTCGGCTAACCGCAGGCAGGCCAGCGCGAGGCTGGTATCGTCCTCCTTGAGCGCATGTTCCGCGGCTTCACACAGTACGGGCGTGGACCATGGCGCATCGACGTAATACGCGGCGACCTTGTGCCGGGCGATCGCCACGGCTGGCGCACCGCTTCGGTACAGCAAATGGGCGATGCGCTTGTGCAGCCCGGATCGCTCCTCCTCACTGATGGTGCGGAGCACCGCCAATCGCGCCTGCTCGTGACGGAACCGGCAACCCTGCAGCAGGCCTGCCTCGGTTGCCACGTCCAATGCCCAGCCGAGCAGCGCGTCGCGCATCCCTAACAACTCGCTGAGCAGGGGCGGGGTGGCTGAATCGTCAAGGACGGCAATGGCCTGAGCGAGTGGCAGCAGCGTCGGTTGGCTACGGATCAGACAGGACAGCAGGGCTTGGCCGAATGCGGTGCTCTCGGGCGACACGGGAACCTGCGCCGTCACGTCACGGTAGTCCTCAATCAGCGCTCTGAGCAGCCGCGGGTTGCCACCGGTGATCTGGTGGCAGAGCAGCGGCTCACAGGAGCCGGGCAGGCCGGGCTGCTCCGCGAGGACCGCAGCCACCCGCTCCGGCGAGAGCAGGCCGAGCTGGACGCGGCGACACTGCGGCTGGCTTGGCAGCTCGGCCCAGAGAAGCGGCGATGGTTGCCAGATAGTGGTGCTCTCGGTGACCACAATCAGTACCCGTGCCTTGCCGATCCGGTGAACTAGATACAGCAAGCACCGCAGCGAGGCGATGTCTGCGAAGCGGACGTCATCGATGCCGATGACCAGCGGTGCGCTCTCGGACTGCTGGAGCAGGAGAGAGGTCAGCTTGTGCATAAACGGGGCGGCCGCCCGGCCGGTCGCCTCGTCGTCCAATTCACTGAGCAGGGACGCGCTGAGGAGCGCGTCTTCCAGCAGGCGGGAAGCAGATTCAGCTACCTGCGACGGCAGGTCGGGCCCAGAGAATACCTGGCTCAGCACTCCCAATGGCACCGGCCGCTCAGACCGGGAAGCGTTGGCACCAAGAGAAAGAGCGCCTTCCTGGACAGCATTGCGGACGATGCGGTGCAGCAACTCGGTCTTGCCCACTCCGACCGGTCCACTGATCACCACCAGCCCGCCAGTCCCGTTGAAGTAGTCGGCGAGCAAGGGGTTGGACAGCGAGAACTCAGAATCCCGCTCACCCAGCACATGATGTTGCAGCTGTGACATTGGCACCGCGCAAAGTGTTATTTGGGTAAAGTAAGGTTGCGTGCCCGGGTAGGGCCGTCAAATCAAAGCCCATTTTCCCGGCAAAGCCATTTCCCCTAGGTAAGGCTAAGACAATGAAGGTTATGCAAAACTCTCCTTTGCAAAAGTAGAGTCCGATTGCGGCACGGAATGACGACTAGAAGGTCTTCAGTGGCCGACGATAGTCGGTGAAGAGTACCCGCCAAGTCTTCAAGTTGGCGATGGCCCGCTCTACCGGCTCACGGAATGGAACTCACCTGATTGTTCCACTCGTGTTCCCATTTCAATAGCTCACGGCATTCCGGTTTACGGATGGGGCTGGTGATGTAGTCAGTTCCGATGAATCCCTTGTCGCCGAGCACTCCGCCCGCCTTCTTCAAGATGTTCTCGGCATCTGAACCCGCCAGTTTCGAGTTGCGCTGAGTCGAGTCCTGACATGCGATCCAACCGCAACGGCTTCGCGGCGTGAAGATTTGGCCGTGAAAAAGCTCCTTTCTATCGCCTCGGGAAGCCATTGCCTTTTATGGTGTGCGACGTGTCGCCGATTACCTAGCCGTTCCGGCAGCACTCCGTTCGTTAGTAGGGTAGCAGGGAGTTTTGCATAACCCTCAATGGAGCATACACATTGTCCGGCAAAGTAGCAAAACGGACAAATGGTACTGGTGCCTACCGAGCGTGATGGCTAAACATTCAGTCCATCACGTACGGTGATGGGTGGCGCGGAATGGCCGGGAGTTCCTGTTCGCGGGCGGCGTGCCGCCTTGATCAGGCCGCGCAGCGCCCGCTACGCCTGCACTGGCCAGATCGCGCCGGGGTAGTCGCGGCGCTGACCCTGACCCCGCATGCCCAGCCGCCATCGCACCACCACAACAGCCAGCCTGTACCCAACCATCAACGCGGTTGACCTCGCCTCCGGGGCCGGTCATCCACCGGTCGGTACATGCGAGGGTAGGGGTCGGACCGGGGCGCGGTGCCGGGATCTCTCCTGGCCCGTTTCCCCGGCCCGCCCTCCGCACCGGACGTGCGAGTCTCCCCGCATCCGGCGCTCCACGGGTTCCCGCTGGCTATGCGGTTCAGGCTGGGACGCTCGCCCAGGGGGTGGGGATGCGGGTGCCCCGGTAGAGGTACCGTGTGACCGGCACCGTCTGCGGCCGGAACATCTCGGTGTTGCCATCCTTTATCTGCCAGCCGTCCAGGAGACGGCCTTGCAGCGTTCACCAGCTCAGGCCCCGGTGCCGTTTACGGAGCCAGGCGACTACTCGCCACCATGTGAAGTGTTCGAGGTAGCCGAAGGTCCGCTTGGTCTACGCCCAGAACCCGCAGGCCAGCGCACAGAACGTGCGGAACGACGGCGCGGTGAAGCACGGTTGGAACACAGCCAGCAGCACCTGCAGCGAAACAGGTAAGGTCCCCTCCGGGAGCATCGGCGGGATTCCGTTCTCAAGGCGGTGTCGTAAGCACCGCCGATGCTCCCGCCATCACCCGGGCAGATGATCAATATCCGCATCGCGGCAGCTCACGTCGCGTGTCGCGATTGCCCTGCACTTCAGGCTCATCACGCAAAGCTGCCAGCAGCCAGCGCTGCCAGGCCGCCTGCGGATCCGTCGCACCCGAAAGTGCGAAAGTCGCGGTAAATGCTGCCGTACGATGGAGCGCAGATCGCACGGCCTATCCGACACAGCAGATAGGTCAGATGGTTGCCAGTCTCGGCGTGGTCATCACCCGCCGACCAGTCACCAGCCACTACACACTGACCAGTCACCGGCCGCCGCAAAGACGAGCCGGCCAGTTTGCCGGCCGACTGGCCGGTGCCTTTGCGAGGAAGGACTCGGCCGGGTGTTCAGTCGTGTCGTTATCGTCAACCGTGGTGAGGCCGCGATGCGGCTCATCCACGCCGTCCGGGAACTGGCCGCAGAGACCGCGACACCGATCGAGACCGTCGCCCTGCACACGGACGTCGACCGCACCGCGACGTTCGTACGCGAGGCCGACATCGCCTACGATCTCGGGCCCGCGTCCGCGCGCCCGTACCTCGACCTGAAGGTGTTGGAGCGCGCGCTGGTGGAGACCGGGGCCGATGCTGCGTGGGTCGGCTGGGGCTTCGTCGCGGAGGACCCGGCGTTCGCAGAGCTCTGCGAGAGGGTCGGAGTGACCTTCGTCGGACCTAGCGCGGAGGGCATGCGCAAGCTCGGCGACAAGATCGGGGCGAAGCTGATCGCCGAGGAGGTCGGCATGCCGGTCGCGCCGTGGAGCCGCGGTGCGGTCGAGACCCTGGACGCCGCCCTGGCGGTGGCGGCCGGGATCGGCTACCCGCTGATGCTGAAGGCGACCGCCGGCGGCGGCGGGCGGGGCATCCGCGTGATCACGAACGAGGCCGAACTCGCCGACGCCTACGAGCGCACCAGCCAGGAGGCTGCGCGGGCGTTCGGCAGCGGCGTGGTGTTCCTGGAGCGCCTGGTCACCGGTGCCCGGCACGTCGAGGTCCAGGTGATCGCTGACGGCGAGGGAACCGCGTGGGCGCTCGGCGTCCGCGACTGCTCGGTGCAGCGGCGCAGCCAGAAGGTCATCGAGGAGTCGGCGTCGCCGGTGCTCAGCCCGGTGCAGGCAGCTGAGCTCAAGGCGTCGGCCGAACGGCTGGCCGTCGCCGTCGGCTACCGCGGCGCGGCGACCGTCGAGTTCCTCTACCACCCCGGCGACAAGCTGTTCGCGTTCCTCGAGGTCAACACCCGCCTGCAGGTCGAGCACCCGGTCACCGAGTCCACCACCGGGTTCGACCTGGTCAAGGCGCAGCTGCGGGTGGCATCCGGCGGCCGCCTCGAAGGCGAGCCGCCGGCGGAGCGCGGGCACGCCATCGAGGCCCGGCTGAACGCCGAGGATCCCGACCGCGACTTCGCGCCCTCCCCGGGCCGCATCGCGCGGCTGGACCTGCCCGCCGGGCCGGGCATCCGCGTGGACACCGGCGTCAGCGAGGGCGACATCATCCCCGCCGACTTCGACTCGATGATCGCGAAGATCATCGCCTACGGCCGCGACCGCGACGAGGCGCTCGGCAGGCTGCGCGCGGCCATGGCGCAGACCATGGTGATCATCGAGGGTGGCGCGACGAACAAGAGCTTCGTGCTCGACCTGCTCGACCAGCCCGAGGTGATCGACGCCAGCGCGGACACCGGCTGGATCGACCGCGTCCGCGGCGAGGGCAGGCTCGTCTCGCACCGGCACTCGGCCGTCGCGCTGGCGGCCGCCGCCATCGAGGCGTACGAGGAGGAGGAACGCGCCGAGCGGCAGCGGCTGCTGTCGACAGCGTTCGGCGGACGCCCGCAGGTGCAGCACGAAAGCGGCCGGCCGCTCGACCTCACGTTACGTGGCGTCGGCTACCGCGTGCGGGTCGCGCGGGTCGGCGCGCATCGGTTCCGCGTCGGCATCGAAGCGGGTGCCGACGTCCGCACCGCGGACGTCCAACTCGACCGCTTCGACCGGCATACCGGGCAGATCGTCGTCAACGGCACCCGGTACCGCCTGCTCGCCGGCATGCACGGGCCGATCCACCTGGTCGAGGTGGACGGCGTGACGCACCGGGTCAGCCGCGACGAGGGCGGCGGCGTCCGCTCGCCCGCGCCCGCACTGGTCGTCGCCATGCCGCTGGAGGTCGGTGCCGAGGTCGAGGCGGGCGCGCCGCTGCTGGTGCTGGAGAGCATGAAGATGGAGACGGTGCTGCGGGCGCCGTTCAAGGCGCGGCTGAAGGAATGCACCGTATCCGTGGGTAGCCATGTGGAGACCGGTGCGCCGCTGCTGCGGCTGGAGCCGCTCGCCGGCGACGACTCCGAAGCCGAGGGCGCCTCGGCCGCCGAGCCCGTCGAGCTGGACCTGCCCGCCGCGCCTGGGAAGATCCCGGCACGGGAGCGCGTCACGCGCGGCCAGGAGGATCTGCGCAGCCTGCTGCTGGGCTTCGACGTCGACCCGCACGACGAACGCCGGGTGATCGCCGACTACCTCACCGCGCGCCGGGCGGCCACCGAGGACGGCCACCGGCCGCTGGCCGGGGAGCTCGCGCTCGTCGACGTGTTCGCCGACCTCGCCGAGCTGAGCCGCAACCGGCCGGCGGGCGAGGACGGCGGCGGTGACGGCCACGTGCCCAGCGCCCGTGAGTACTTCCACACCTACCTGCAGAGCCTCGACGTCGAGCGAGCCGGGCTGCCGGAGGCGTTCCAGGCCAAGCTGGCCAAGGCGCTCGGGCACTACGGTGTCACCGAGCTGGAGCGCTCCTCTGAGCTCGAAGCCGCGGTGTTCCGGATCTTCCTCGCCCAGCAACGCGCCTCCGCCGACGCCAGGGGGGTCGCGATGTTGCTGCGCACGTGGCTGCGGGAGCCGCCGCCCGATGAGACGCTGCGCGAGCCCGCCGGTCTCGCGCTAGAGCGGCTGCTAGCCGCAGCGCAGGTCCGCTTCCCCGTGGTCTCCGATCTCGCGCGCGGCGTGGTGTTCGCCTGGTTCGGCCAGCCGCTGCTGCGCCGCAACCGCGCCCGCGTCTACGCCGACGTCCGTAAGCACCTGCGTTACCTGGACGCGCACCCGGACGCGCCGGACCGCGCCGAGCGCATCGCGGAGATGGTGCGCAGCACCGAGCCGCTGGTGCGGCTGCTCGGCCAGCGGCTCATCCGCGACGGCCGGGACAACTCGATCATGCTGGAAGTGCTGACCCGGCGGTACTACGGCAACAAGGGTCTCACCGGCGTCCGCGCCAGGGTGGTCGCGGGCTGCACGTTCGTGGTCGCCGAGCGCGCGGGCTCGTGCGTGGTCTCCTCCGCGGTGAGCTTCGGAGCGCTGGGCAGCGCGCTGCACGGGCTCGCGGAGCTGGCGAGCGGCGGGGACGCCATCGACGCCGACATTTATCTCGCCTGGGAGAATCAGCCGGAGGGCTCCGACGCGATGGCGGCTGCGCTGCACAAGGTCTTCAGCGCGCACCCGCTGCCGCACCAGGTCCGCAGGCTCACCGCCGCCGTCGCGGGCCGCGGCGGCGCGGTGATACACCACCACTTCACGTTCCGCCCGTCGGCCACCGGGATGACAGAGGAGCGGCTGATCCGCGGCCTGCACCCGTACATCGCGCAGCGGATGCAGCTGGAGCGGCTGAGCAAGTTCGACCTCACCCGGCTGCCGTCCTCGGACGAGGAGGTCTACCTCTTCCAGTGCGTGGCGCGGGAGAACCCGTCGGACTACCGTCTCGTCGCGTTCGCACAGGTGCGCGACCTGACCGAGCTGCGCGAGCACGACGGCAGGCTGGTCGCGCTGCCGACGGCCGAGGACACCATCGCTACCTGCCTCGACTCGATCCGCCGCGCGCAGTCGCGGCGACCGTCGAAGAGACGCTTCAGCACCAACCGGATCGTGGTCTACGTTTGGCCGCCGAGCGACATCACCCGCGCGGAGCTGGCGATGATCGCCGGGCGCGTGCTGCCGACGACCGCGGGAGCCGGGCTGGAGGAGATCCTGATCATCGCGCGACAGCGCCACCGGAAGACCGGCGAGCTGACCAAGATCGCCGTGCGCATCTCCTTCGACGCCACCGGCGGCACCGAGCTGACCGTCGGCGAGCCGTCGGATGAGCCGGTCGAGCCGCTCGACGGTTACCGGCAGAAGGTGCTGCGCGCGAGCAGCCGCAACGCGGTGTACCCGTACGAGCTGGCTGGCCTGCTCGGCGACTTCGTCGAGTACGACCTCGACGACAACCAGGTGCTGGTGCCAGTCGGCCGGCCGAAGGGGCGCAACACCGCGGCGATCGTCGCGGGCGTGGTCACCACGCCGACCCGGCGGCACCCGCAGGGTGTCACCAGGGTCGTGCTGCTCGGCGACCCGACCAAGTCGCTCGGCGCGCTGTCGGAGCCGGAATGCCGCCGCGTGATCGCCGCGCTGGACCTGGCCGAGCGGATGCGGGTGCCGCTGGAGTGGTACGCGCTGTCCGCCGGCGCCCGGATCTCCATGGAGTCGGGTACCGAGAACATGGACTGGGTAGCCGCGGCGCTCAAGCGGATCGTCGAGTTCACCCAGGACGGCGGTGAGATCAACATCGTGGTCGCGGGCATCAACGTCGGCGCGCAGCCGTACTGGAACGCCGAGGCGACGATGCTCATGCACACCAAGGGCATCCTGGTGATGACGCCGGACTCGGCGATGGTACTCACCGGCAAGCGGTCGCTCGACTTCTCCGGTGGCGTGTCGGCCGAGGACAACTTCGGCATCGGCGGATACGACCGGGTGATGGGCCCGAACGGGCAGGCGCAGTACTGGGCGCCGAACCTGGCCGCCGCGCGGGACGTGGTCATGTCGCACTACGACCACACGTACGTCGCACCCGGCGAGGGGGCGCCGCGGCGGGCGACCACGACCGACCCCGCCGACCGCGACATATCCGGCTTCCCGCATGCCGCGGTGGGCAGCGACTTCACCACCGTCGGCGAGATCTTTTCCGCCGAGGCCAACCCGGACCGCAAGAAGCCGTTCGACATCCGCACCGTGATGCGGGCGCTCTCCGACCAGGACCACCCCGTGCTGGAACGCTGGGCGGACATGGCCGACGCGGAGACCGCAGTGGTGCAGGACGTGCACCTCGGCGGCATGCCGACGTCCCTGCTCGGCATCGAGTCACGGGCGGTGCCGCGACGCGGCTTCCCGCCCACCGACGGCCCGCACACCTACACCGCGGGCACGCTGTTCCCAAAGTCGTCGAAGAAGGCCACGCGGGCGATCAACGCGGCCAGCGGCAACCGGCCGCTGGTGGTGCTGGCGAACCTGTCGGGCTTCGACGGCTCGCCGGAATCGATGCGGAAGCTGCAGCTGGAATACGGCGCCGAGATCGGCCGCGCGATCGTGAACTTCCGCGGGCCCATCGTGTTCTGCGTGATCTCGCGGTACCACGGCGGCGCGTTCGTGGTGTTCTCGAAGGCACTGAACCCGAACATGACCGTGCTCGCCCTGGAAGGCTCGTTCGCCTCGGTGCTCGGCGGCGCCCCCGCCGCCGCCGTGGTGTTCTCCGGCGACGTCAACGCCCGCACCGCAGCCGACCCGCGCGTGCCTGACCTAGAGGCCCGCGTCGCGGCCGCCGCCGGCGCCGA
>Ga0137393_10000329_pt1 | contig 27944 bp, 27 predicted proteins | sample 15con2h34BmetaG_FD_101396 | JGI IMG/M metagenome (GOLD analysis project Ga0137393, IMG submission 101396) | Vadose zone soil microbial communities from Angelo Coast Range Reserve, California, USA - 15con2h3.4B metaG | ecosystem: Environmental > Terrestrial > Soil > Vadose zone > Saprolite...
ACCAGCATCATCCAAACTTGCCATCAGCAGGGTAGCTCCGCTCTTGAGGCTTTCAAATCCATGCTCCAGTATCCAATCCCCACCCGCTACCCAATCGCGAACGGACTGCGGTAAACAGATACGATTTACGAAGATGGTGGAAGCTCTGAACTCTCGGTTTCGGCAACCAGTTCGATACGCATACTCGGCAGCTAACGACGGCCACTTCGTCTTCTCGTGCTTACCGAGCGGCCACGTCCTGCTGCCCGCTGCCAGCGCGTAGCTCGTGTCGTGGAGCGAAACCTCGACGGTCGGAAACGCGTCTTTGATACTCCCCCAGCTTCCCATGAGGTCCGTGTCGGTGGCGTCGCTGAACTGGCCAAGGAAGTCGTGTCGATCCATACTGCTTCGCCCAGCGCTGTCGGTTCTCAGGAATTGGATTCGGCGCGGATTGCGCTGACCCGTGGAAACGGTCAACTCAATGATGATGTTACTGAGATCCTCGTCAGTGTCGGAGAGAAGCTGGACTGTTACGCGATCAGGAACCTTCATGGTTGTTTCGCCGTCGGTCTAAATGGTTGAAGCTGAGCGGCGTCGGCCCGTCGCGCAATCCGTACGAGCAGGTCAAGCAGCGCATTTCCCGCAGTTACTTTGGCGAGGCTCATTTTCGCCACCCGGAGTAAAGAGCTTGTCGGGTGAACCCTTCACGGGCTGCGACATCCAAGCTCCATAATCAACGGCTCCACGACTCGCAGCGACGCCCCAGTGTCGGGTGAAATGATCGCGATCATTCCACAGCAGAACGACGCACTCGCCAGGGCGCAGGTTCCGAGGCGGAGCACTGACCGGAAAGATCTGCTGATAGCCTCGCGGCGCTGAGCCGTAAGAGATGTCGCCGGTTGCCGTTTTTCCGTCACCACGAAGCGCCCAAATCCGCTCGCCACAGGTGCCGTGAATCTCCAGCCGGTTTACGACGAGCGGAGTTTCAAAACAAACCGCTTTGTCGCATGCTCCAGGCATGCCGCATCCAATGAAAACCAGAATACTCACGAACGTGATTGTTACGACGGTACGTCGTTTCACCATAGCCGCATCTGCTTAACGGCTCCAAGCCCGCCCGGTTGAAGTCGTACCCTACGACATGGTACCGCCGTTCGGACGCAGCAAAGTCGCCGCGTCATGAGATACCAAGATAACTGAGCTATCGACGTAGATACTCTGGAGGCGATGCCGAAGTCGCTTGCAGTCAGACGTTTACGAAGAGGCGAAAACGAAGGCGTGACCCTATTCGTATTCCCGAGCCTGGTGCGAGCGCTAGCGAGCACCATCTCAGATGGAAACCGGAGTTGCGCGGTGGCGTACTCAGCTCAGAGGCCTGCAAAAAACCGGCGCACGACGCCGTGAACGGGTTGAAGGTTCAAACGGTCGTCGAGAGATGCGTAGATGTCTCCACCAAGATCGGCCGGCATCTTGGCGTCCTTTTCGCGGACGATGAGAACCCGATCTTTTCCCTTTGCGCTCACAAAGTAGCCCGTTTCAAAAACGACGTTGTCTCTGGGGGCAGCTTGCGCAACAGAGCCCGGGGATCCAAGGACGTCATCTTTGGTGAAGAGAAACAAACCCAGGGTGCATCGAACTCGGGCTTCTTCAATCTCCTCTAGGATCGATCTTCCGGGTTTGAAATCGCGCTGCCAATCGAGAACAGTGGCGCCAATGTCCTTCTCCAAAAAGTCGCGCAGCAAACCGGCCGTTTGCGCCGAGGCCCCAGAATACCCTAGGAAGACATCTCTGCGGCGCTCCAACTCCTTGCGCCAGTACCCGAATGTTACCTTGAATTCTTGGCTGTCCAGCCAAGTCCTATCCGCATCGTGAGGGAATGTGCCGATGTAGGGCCCGAAGCTTCCGTCAAAGACGACGCGTCTCATCAGGTTTTCCTGGGCGACGACTAGGAGCGGCAGCGCCAGTGTTCTCGCGAGAGCGCCTTCGTAGTGTGAAAACTCGGTCGGAAGGAGAACAGGACCGTCTCTTGCTCCGAACGTCCACCGAGGGAGTCCAATGAGCGCTGCACCTTGACAGTGACGTGCGATCTCATCGGCGCCCTCGGCGCTCCATGCGCGTGGCGCAGACAACGACGTTCTTCCTGTTGGGTCCAAGAAGATTTCGGGCGTGTACCCAAGCTGCTCGATTCGCTCGACAAGTCCCCACTTGAAGTCGTTCTGGATCGAGCTGAGCCAGCGGTCCGCGGGCATGCTTACGAACACTCGTCGTGTAACGGCCATCGTGTTGTCCTCTTGTCCTTCGTCCGCCTAACGAATCCAAGCTCACCGGCTTGGACCTGAGTCGGCTACATCACGGAGCGTTCGCTACTTTGAGCAAGATGAAGCCAGCGACAAGCCCGACGACTAGCAACCCCCACAACGTACTAACGGCGGTATCCGCATCTTTCATGTTTGAGAAGACGGCCCGAAGAAATAGGCTACCGACACCTATGAGCCCCCAGCCGACCAAGTAGTAGGCTTCTCGCATTGCTACGTCTCCCAAAGTCCGCCATTCGAAGCGAAGGCAAATGTCAGACGACTCCGCTACCACACGCAAGGCGGCCTGTTGATTGCGCAAGAAGTATCGGACCTCAGACAATTGTGGCGATAGTTCCGCCCCGTGTCAATCACGTGATTTCGCTTCGTCAAGAGGAGCAGGAGCCGAGGGGTATCTGGTCCAGCGAGAAGACATCTCGATACGACGATTTCGGTAACGTGTAGTAGCGACGCTACTCTCATCCGCGGCACCGTGCATCTCGGCACTCCCGTGTGACGCTCTCCCCCTCACGCGAACGCCCCCAATATCTCCCCCCTCCCCGGTGGCATCGCCACCCCCGCCGCCCTCTCCCGAATATCGATCATCTCGTCGAGCAACGAAGCGCGAGGGGAGGAGAAGAGGACGCCGACGGTCAGGCGGTCCGAAGGCTCATTGACAAACTGCATCACGGCGGCGGCATCGGTGCGATCGTGATCGGCGGCAACGGGGCGGAACAAGGGCCGGAGGAGTTTCATCTGGTCGTCGCCGCGCCACGTTACGCACGGCGAGATGATGTTCAGGAACGCAAAGCCGTGGTGGGTGATCGCTTCCTTCATCAGCTCAGTCGTTCCCTTGACGTCGCCGGCGAAGGCGCGGGCGACCCCTGTTCGGAGTGGTGCTGTGAGTCAGAAGCCCGACGCCGCGGCCGTCTGCCCGATGTGCAGCACCGACTTCGAAGCGGAGTCGTGTCATGTCGCGCTGCCCGCGATGCGGATACGAATTCGTGGCCGGCGGCCGCGTCGCCTCAATCCTGCAACGGCTTTTCCAAGGGAGGTCTCATGATTCACGCAGCAACGGATGAAGTGCTCGAACATCTCTGGTACGCCGTCGAAGAAGGCCGCCACGTACACACTCTCGCCGACCTCGGCGCGGGCGCCAACGACGCATTGGACGACGCCTCGTTCCGCTCCGCGGTCTACGAGCTCGTGGCCGACAATGCCGTCGACTCCGATCTGCAGCTTTCGGACGCGGGGACGCAGCGCGCCAAACGCATCGTGCGCCGACATCGCCTGGCCGAGGTGCTCTTCTTCGAAGCGATGGGAACGCGGCTGGATGACGCGGAGTCGTCCGCCTGCGAGATGGAGCACATGCTGTCCGACGCCGTCGTCGACCGCGTCTGCACATTTCTCGGGCATCCTCCTGTCTGTCCGCATGGCAAGCGCATTCCGAGCGGCGACTGCTGCCGTCTGTACTCGAAGCAGATCGAGCCGTTGGTGATGCGGGTCATCGACCTCCCGGTCGGCGCGACGGCGTCGATCGCCTTCATCGCGCCGAAGACGCTGGCACGTCTGGAGAAGCTGGCCGCCTTCGGGATCGTGCCGGGAAGCGAGATCCGCCTCGTGGCGCGGAAACCGAGCTGCGTCATCGCAGCCGGCGCAATGTCGATCGCGCTGGAGGACGAGATTGGGAGGGAGATCTACGTGCGGGTGCGCTGAGTCGTCTTCCCCTTCGCGCCTTCGCGTGAACATCGATCTCACGCGAAGACGCGAAGAGAGCCGTCACACGAAGGGGTGCGCATCATCACGATCCCTGCCGAGGCCGGCGCTCTACTCTGCGCCCGTGAGACGTCGCATCCTCCCCCTGTTCGTGATCGCAGGCAATTTCGCCGGTCCGATGCATTCGCCCGCTCCTGCCGGCTGCCGTCCCGATTCTACGTGTCCCCCTGGCCATGCGGATCGCGGACTGATGGCGCCTCGACGCGCGGCCGCCAACGCGATCAACGCGACGCTCACCGTCCCCGCGCTCCGGCCGTTACGCGAGCTCCTCCTCGCCTCCGCGGCCGAGCGCGGACACGATGGCTAAGACCGCATCTTATTCACCCGGACCGCGATGAGCACCACGGGAATCCCGATCTGGAGGACGCGCTTGATGACCTTCGGGAAACCGAAGCCGATCAGGAAGCCGACGACGGCGCCGCCGACCACGAGCTGCGGGGCATTTTCGGAGGCGATGCTCTTGAAATCGAGCTTCTTGCGGATGCGGCGGTCCAGCTCATCGATGCGGTCGCCGACGCGGTCGCGGGCACCTTCGATGGTCTGATCGAGCTGCTTCCTTTCGTCGTCCATCTAGTACTTGCTCCTGGCCGCCTGTTCGATGTCAGCCTTGATCGACTCGATGTCGGTCCGGATGCTCTCGATCGACTTCGACGGCACGAACTGCACCGCTGCGAACTTCTTCTTCCCCATGAACGCCAGCGCGCCGGTGGTAGCAATGAGAACGACCGTCACGATCAGCGCCGAAAGCCAGGCCGGCACGCCGAGGCGGATCAGGACGAGCAGGATGGTCACGAAGAGGAAGGCCAGGGCCAGAAGGGCGGCGCACAGCGCACCGGCAAAGAGGCCGATGCCGCCGCCGAGCTTCGTCACCGTGTCTTTGACCTCGAGCTTGAGCAGCGCGATCTCGCCACGGAAAAGCGTGGTGATGTCCGCGGTCAGCTCCTTGAAGATGGTTCCAAGGGTGCGTTCCGAATCGGTCTCCGATGCATTTCGAGTCATGTCGAGCCTGGTTCCGGAGCAAAAGAAGTGCCCCGCCGCTACAATCCGCGCGATGCCCACTGATGTCGTCGAGCTGGTAAAGGACTTCCGCTTCGAGGCGGCGCACTTTCTACCCCATGTACCGGAGGGACACAAGTGCCGCCGCATGCACGGCCACTCCTTCCGCGGTGAAGTTGCCGTGCGCGGGACGATCGACCCCGCCGTCGGCTGGTTGATCGACTTCGCCGATCTGAAGCGCGCCGTCGACCCGATCGTCGACCGCCTCGACCACTACCTTCTCAACGAGATCGAGGGCCTGCAGAACCCGACCTCGGAGCTCCTGGCGATCTGGATCTGGAACCAGCTCGCGCCGAAGGTGCCGCATTTGTACCGGATCACGATCGAGGAGACGTGCAGTTCGCGGTGTCATTACTACGGGGGGACGTAGGTCTCGCGGTCTCGGGGTTGCGGGGTCTCGCGGTGGGGATCGACTGTGACTCAGTCGCTATCTTCATGGGCCATGTTGACAACAAAGCGCCATCCCACAAGGTAAGCTCGGCAGATGCAGAAAGCGCTTCTTCTCGTCCTCGCGATCGTCCTCTTCGCCTCCACCGCCTCCGCCGGTGAGCTCAGCGCGGCAGATCTCGACAAGCGGCGCAAGGCGCTCGCCGATCTGTTGAAGGAGCAGTGGGAGTACACCCTCCGCACCAGCCCGGAATTCGCCTCGATCCTCGGCGACCGGCGCTACAACGACCAGTCCTCCGACAATTCCGAGGCCGCGGTCAAGCGCGACCTGGCAGCGACGAAGATGTTTCTGCAGAGGCTCGATCGCATCGACACGGCCGGCTTCTCCGAGCAGGAAGCGGTGAACAAGGCGCTCATGGCCCACAACCTGCGCGACAACGTCGAAGACATCGGACTCAAACAGTGGGAGATGCCGGTCACGCAGATCAGCGGCATCCACCTCTTCGCCGCGCAGTTGCCGTCGCTCCTTCCGTTCGCCACGACGAAGGACTACGACGACTACGCCAAGCGCCTGCGCAACTTCCCGAAGCAACTGGACGACACCATCGCCAACATGCGCAAGGGAATGCGCGACCGGCTGATGCCGCCGAAGTTTCTGCTGGAGAAGGTAGTCAAACAGGCCGCCGGCATCGCCGCGCAGGACGCGGACAAGACCCCCTTCGCCCAACCGCTGGCGAACTTTCCCGACGCGGTGCCGGAGGGTGAGCGCGCCCGGCTTCGGACGGAGATCGTCGACGCCATCCGCACCTCGGTGCTGCCGTCGTACGTGAAGTTCGCCGCGTTCGTCCACGACGACTACGCGCCGCACGGCCGCAAGGATGTGGGCATGTGGGCCCTCCCCGACGGCGCGAAACGCTACGCGTCACGCGTGCGGCAGAGCACGACCACGAAGCTCTCCGCCGCCGAAATCCATCAGATCGGCCTGAACGAGGTGGCCCGCATCGAAGGGGAGATGCTGGCCATCGCCAAGTCCCTCGGCTTCGCCGATCTGAAGTCGTTCCGGGCCTCGCTGGCCACCAATCCCGATCTCAAAGCGAAAAGCCGCGAGCAGATCCTGGAGCTCTATCGCGGCTATATCGACCAGATGTACGCAAAGCTGCCGCAGCTCTTCGGCCGGCTGCCGAAGGCGAAGGTGATCGTGGTTCCGGTCGAGGAGTTCCGCGAGAAGGAAGCCTCGGGCGCGCAGTACGAGCCGGGAGCACCGGACGGCTCGCGCCCCGGCCGCGTCGAGGTGAACACCGGCGCGGCGCAGACGCGCAAGACCATCAACATGGAGTCGACCGCCTACCACGAGGGGGTGCCCGGCCATCACATGCAGATCGCCATCACCCAGGAGCTGACCGGCCTCCCCGAGTTCCGCCGCTTCGGCACGAGCTACACGGCCTACGTGGAAGGGTGGGCGCTCTATTCGGAGAAGCTGGGGAAGGAAGTCGGCTTCTACACGAACCCTTACAACGACTACGGCCGCCTGCAGGACGAGATGCTGCGCGCCATCCGGCTGGTGGTCGATACCGGCCTGCACTCGAAACGCTGGACGCGCGAGCAGGTGGTGCAGTTCTTCCACGACCATACCTCGGAGGATGAGGTGGAAGTGCAGAGCGAAACCGACCGCTACATCGTCTGGCCCAGCCAGGCCCTCGGCTACAAGATCGGATCGCTGAAGATCACCGAGTTGCGCGAACGCGCCCGCCGGGAGCTCGGCGACCACTTCGACATCCGCGCCTTCCACGACGAAGTCCTCGGCGCCGGTGCGCTGCCGATGGATGTGCTGGAGCAGAGGATTGGGGATTGGATTGGGAGGATGAAGAGGTAGAGGCCGCTCTTAGTCGCCTCTTTGCCGCGCTGTTACATCCGACAGGTAACGAGGAGCAGTTTCACGCGCCCGGCATCGCGAGGTATCGATCGCCGCGTCGGTGACGGAAGAGTGATCGAGTGGTATGATCTCGCCCATGAAACCTGGTGCGATATCTACCATGGATTCCGCCGGACGCTTGGTTCTGCCGAGGGAAATCCGCGACCAGGCAAACCTGGAGCCCGGTATGCCGCTCCGAATTGTCTTCCGTGACGGCCGGGTGGAGATCGAGCCCGCCCCGCGCGAAGTACGGGTCGTCCGGAAGGGCCGGATGCGAGTCGCCGTTCCCGTCGAGGAAAGCGATGCATTGCGGAGTGACACCGTCCGGGAGGCGATGGCGTCTGTTCGCGAACACCGTCGATGATCGCTGTCGACAGCAGTGTCGTCATCGCCGGACTCCTGAGCTGGCACGAGTTTCACGAGCGCGCGTTGCAGGCGCTAGAGAAAGCGATGGCGGCTCGACGCCTTCTCATCCCGTTCCCTGTTCTCGTTGAAAGCTACTCCGTGATGACGCGACTTCCCTCTCCCCACCGCCTCCGTCCGGAAATCGCTCACCAGCTTTCGCACGACTCGTTCAGCGGCGCTCGCATCGTAGGCCTCTCACCTCGGAAGGCATGGACGTTTCTCGGAGATTGCGTGGCCTCAGCTACTGCTGGCGGGCGTGTCTATGACGCCGTGATCGCCTCAGCGGCAATCGAAGCACACGCGCGCGAGCTGCTGACCTTCAATCCGCGTGACTTCGAGATGTTCAGCGACCGTATCGCGATCATCGTTCCGTAGTGGGCTGCTAGTCGCGCGACGAGCTTGTGGGAGATGTTGTGATCGAAGAGCAGTTTCACGCGTGAGAGACTGCCGTTTTCCTCTCCCGGTCAGCGGCGTAGCTGAGGCTAGCGAGGATGTCTTCGTGCGTCAGGTCCGGATAGTCCGAAATGATCTCTTCTTCGGTCATCCCCGAGGCCAGATACGACAGGACGTCGTAAACGGTGATGCGCAAGCCTCGAATGCAGGGCTGACCGCCCCGCTTGTCCGGCTCGACGGTGATGATCTCCTGGCAGTCCATGGAAGCCGATATCTTATCACGGCGAGTAGCGTCGCTACACAGGATGCGACTCTATTATTGGGACAATGACATCTGCGATCTCAGCGAGAAAAGCGCGTGTGGAGACCAAGTGCTCACGATACTCTTGCTGCCTTTTAACAATGATTGCTCGCACCCGCTCCTCAACTCGCGTTTCGGTGCGTGCGGCTTCGGTTGCCGAATGCTGGACCGTTTCGTCGTCCGCAGGCAAGCCCTTGGTTTTCTCAATTAGAGCCATGAGCCAATCGCTGTGGATGGCCGTGAGTTCTGTATCACCGAGCTTCCCACGATGCACGATGTCGTTTCGTGACTTCTTGAAATGCTCGTACTGAATGGCCTTTCGGTGCCTCTCGACGACCTCGGGTAGCGCTGACCTTTGAACGTGCTTGTTTCGAAGGATGGCGGCAAACTTGACATCTTGGTCTCCAATCCCGAGATCCAATACGTGATTGAGAAGATTCGCGAGGACATCCGAAAGTGATACCCAGCCAATGATGTAAAGTTTTGAGACCGCTGATAACTCAGGGAAGGTCGTTATACGCGCAAGTAGTTCGATCGTGTGTTCCAGCTCCTCGAACAAGCTCACCGTCTCGGCCGCCGATGAAAACACACGCATCTCGTATATTTCGTTAGGATCCTGCTGGAGTGCCGCAAATCGCGTCCGAGTACGAAGCCGAAACGCGGCGGCATCACGAACGCCCGGAAGTGGATCAAGGAATTGGCTCATCTCGTTTGAACCTATTAAATTGAAGTTTACACGGCGTCTGATGACTTAAACCCTCGACAAACCCAGCTCGTGGCCCGCCCGAAGACGTAGAGAAATGTCACTGACCCAAGCCAGACTGCAAACGCATTCGCTAGCAGTCGATTGTTGGAAGCACGCCTGCGCGAATTCGTTTCGCGGGCTTGTGCTGCCTGAGCACGATCCCTAGCCAACATGCGCTCTCGAGCCAATTGGGGAATCCTTGAACGAGTCTTTTCGAAGTTCGCATCTATAAGGGCTTCTATGTCATTCTGAGACATGGTATTCGGAAAAGATACCGTCCCAAGACCGGGAATCTCGACCGGCGCGACCTGCTTCAAGTTTTGCGCATGGATAAGGCCAGGATCTTCGATCTGGTCGTTGCCCGGGCTCCAGCGGTAGACAACGAAGCCTATAGCACCAACGAACTGTAGGATTGAGAGGACAATCCACAATCTTTTCCAACCCCTAGGGTTCAGTGACATGGCTTCACGTCAGGCTACCACATCGAGCACGGCTCGCTTCCAAGACGCGCGAGTAGGGTCATGGGTCAGTTTCGGCTTAAAGTGACCCATGACCGCGAGTAGACCAGCTATGTTGATCAGACGGGAAACTTGGCAGATCGCTACGAAAAGCAAACGGCATCCCGCCAGGATTGCACCCAACTCCTCCGCCGACTTTGGCGACATCAAGCCGGCGTAGGTTTGGCACGGTCGCGGAACAAGGGTCGAGTGCAGCTCGGAGCGCAACGTCTCGCCAGTGCTTCATTCGACCAAAATCGGAATAACATCCCCCCCTGCTACGCTTCGCCAGCACGCTACCTCATGAGAATCCACCTCGTTTCCCTCGAAGACGGCATCACCGCGACCGGGTTCCGCAAGTTCGCGGCGTACGCGGAGAAGATCAATCCGGATACACGGACGTTCTACGTCGGGACGCAGCGGTATCGGTCGATGTGGAAGTCGTTTGTTCGGAAGGTGGGAGAGGGGCGGGAGTTCGGGTCCACGGAAGTAGCTGAGATCGCGCAGGAGCTGGCGCAGGCGGACGTCGTCGCCTTCTCTTCGATGACCGGGTATGCCGATCTGACCAAGGAACTGGCCGCGCGGGTGCGGGAGATCAATCCCAGGGCCTACTCGATGTGGGGCGGGATCCATCCGATCATCTATCCCGAGGATGCCATCAAGGCGGATGTCGATGCCATCTGCACGGGGGAGGGAGAGCTGGCCTTCGCGGAGTGGCTGCATCACTTCGAGAACGGCAGCGACTTCCGGAACACCAGCAGTTTTTGGTTTAAAACTAGAGCATCCGGCGAGATCAAGCGCAACGTCTTCCGGCCGCTGATGTCGTCATCGGAGCTGGCCTCGCTCCCCTATCCGAAGTACGGCGGCGCGGAAGGGATCTATCAGCCGGAGAAAGGCTTCCGTCCGGTCGCGCGCGGCGACTATCTGGCCAACAACGGCCTGGCCTATCCAGCGGTCTGGTCGATCGGCTGTCCGCTGCACTGCACCTACTGCGGCAACACCGTCTTCATCGCCAACGATGCGAACTACCGCAAGATCCGGCACAGCGGGGTCGACTACATCATCGGCGAGGTGCAGGCGGCGCTGAAGGTCCATCCCTATCTGAAGACGGTGCTCTTCTACGACGACAGCTTCATGGCCATCTCGCTTCGAGAATTAACCGATTTCGCCACCCGCTGGCGCGAGCAAATCGGCCTCGAGTTCTGCATCTACGGCGTGATCCCGACCTACGTGCAGCGCGACAAGGTGGAGATCCTGACGTGGGCGGGGATGAACCGCGTGCGCATGGGCGTGCAGAGCGGGAGCGAGCGGATCCTCAAGTTCTACAAGCGGCCCACGCCGGTGCCCCGCATCGAACAGGCCGCGGCGGCGCTGGCGGAGTTCGCCGACTACCAGATCAATCCGTCGTACGACATCATCGTCGACAATCCCATCGAGACGCGGCAGGACGTGATCGACACGCTGGAGCTGATCTACCGGATGGCCCGGCCGTTCACGCTCAACATCTTCTCTCTGCGGGTCATCCCGAACACGTCGCTCGAAAAGCAGATGATCGCCGAGGGGTTCGACGTCGAGCAGATCAACGAGAACTACACCGCGCTGCGGCCGACGTGGGCGAACGTACTGTTGTACCTGCTGATGGTCTGGAAGCCCTCCCGCAAGACGTTCGACCGCTGGCTGACGAAGGTCCGCGCGTATGACGAGCCGCAGGCGTCGTACCCGATCCTGATCCTATTCGCGCGCATCCCCTGGCTGGTCCAGCAGGGCCTCCGCCATCTGAAGCACGGAGAGTTCTCGGTGATCACCGGCTATCCCGGCTACATCCTATGGCGCATCGGAGCGCTGAAGCTGCTCAAGAAGCTCTTCAGCCGCAAGCTGGCGCTGCCGGAGGAGAAGTGGGCCGGGCGCGTCGCTCCGGACGCCGCCGGCTGACTTGCAATTTGCGGCGTTGGGCATAGAATGCCTTGCATCAGGCGCAAATTCAGCCGGGAGCCCCATGTCCTCTCCATTCGTGGTTCTGATGGTCGAAGACGATCACGCAACGCTGTCGCTTCTCGCGGCGGTTGCGAAACGTGAGGGCTTCGAAGCTCTCCTCGCTTCGGACGGAGCACAAGCGCTGGCGATCCTGCACCACCACCCGGTCGACGCGGTCGTTCTCGATCTGCTCCTGCCTGAAATCAGCGGCTTTGACATCCTGCGCTATTTCATACAAAAAGCACCCGCGTACCTGAAGCGAACGATCGTCATCACCGCGGCTGCCGAACAGATCTACCAGGACTGCGAGGAACTGCGTCACGTGCGCCGTTGCTTCCGCAAGCCTCTTGATCTGGTCGACCTCACCTCGGCGTTGCACGCGTGCAGGGCGGCCAAGGCGCGCGACGCGGGCGAGGTATTGCCACCAGCGATGACAACATCCCTTTTGAAGCATGCGAACTGATCCGCATTGGAAGCTCTGGTCAGAACGACGATGTTGCATCTGTTATCATGCAAGCCGCTATGGTAGGCAACCGGCTTCGCGTAGCACGCCAGTCGCGAAATCTTTCGCTGACTGAGTTGGCCTCGCGGGCGGACATCAGCGCCGCCACGTTGTCGCGCATCGAGCGCGATAAGCAGAATGTCGACCTGGGCCTCTTCCTGACGCTGACCCGCATTCTCAAACTGACGCCGCACGAAGTCCTCGAAGATGGCGATGCCGAGGAAGGCGTCGATCCGCTCGTCCGCGCCATCAGCGGCATGCAGACCGGCGAGCGCGCCCAGCTCTGGCGCTCGCTCGCCGAGGAGCGCAGAACACACCGTGCCCGCAAGGCCAACGGACGCGCGGTGGCCAATGAAGTCGAAGAGCTTCTGGCGCAGGTGGACTTCATCCGCGGCGAGATCGAATCGGTGCAGAAGCGGTTACGGCGCCGGTAAGCGCACAAGCGCTACCCCTTCTTCTTCTTCAACTGGTCGATGTCGATGAGCACGAGAACCGCGCCGTCGATCTTGTTGTCGGCTGTCTTGTAGGGGCGGATGCGCAGGAGGTAATTGCTTCCGTTGCGGTCGTGTACTTCCAGTTCGCGCACCTCCAGGGTGTCGATCACGCCGGCGATCATCTTGTCGAGATCGTTCAGATCGAGCGTCAGTTTCAGATCGCGGATGGAGCGACCGGCGTCGGAGGGAATCAGATTCAGGGTCCGCTGCGCGCCTGGATTGAAGCGGCGGATGCGCAGGTTGCTGTCGAGCATCACGATCGGCAGATCGACCGAGGTCAGGAGGTTGATGAGGTCGTTGTTGGCATGCGCCAGCTCCTCGTTGCTACGCTCGAGCTCCTCGTTGATCGTCATCAGCTCTTCGTTGCTCGATTGCAGCTCTTCCTTGGCCGTCTCCAGTTCCTCGTTCGACGACTGCAGCTCTTCGTTGCTCGACTGGATCTCCTCGTTCGCCGAACGGAGCTCTTCGTTCATCGCCTCCTGCTCTTCGATGATCGACTGCAGGTAATCGCGGGTGGCCTCCAGCTCCCGTTTGAGGCGGGTGGTCTGCTTCGTCTCCACCGGCGGCGTGGGCGCTTTCTTTTTTCCGCGCTTCGCCGGCGCAGCTCCCTCCGGGGTAGTCCCGAAGAGGACGATGAAGTGCCGCGCGCTGTGCGGACTGACGAATGGGATGACGTCGATACTGACGAGCCGCGTCTGCCCGTCAGCCGTCAGACTGATCGACTCCCGCCGTACCGAGGCGTCGCCCTTGCGCGCTTGATGGATGGCCGTGCGCAGCTCTGCAAGCAGACCTTCGCGCGCCATCTTCAGCAGATTGAAGCTGGCCGTGCCGGGCGCCGGCTCCAGAAAGGTACTGGTGCGTCCGCGGAACTGCAGGATCTCCATGTTTTCGTCGATCACGACGCCGGCAGGTGAGAAACGCGCCAGCAGCAACCGGTCGGCCTCGCGGAAGAGATTGGGAATCGCCGCCGCTTCCTCCTCGAGACCGCGCATGCGGTCGTGATGGGCGGTGGTAAGCGGCGAGCTGGCCCTGGTGAGGTCGAGAGGCAGCCGGCCCACCGATCCTTTCTTCTGGTAGATCTTGTGCCGGCGGTTGGAGATCGCGAAGAGGTCGCTGAAATTGCCGATGGTCTCGGAGCTCCCGAGCAGCAGAACCCCGTTCGGTTGCAGCGCATAGTGAAAGACCGACATGACGCGCCGCTGCAGCACGGTGTCGAGGTAGATCAGGACGTTCCGGCAACTGATCAGATCGACCTTCGAGAATGGCGGATCCTTCGTCAGATTCTGGCGGGCGAAGATGCAGCTATCCCGGATGGCCTTGCTGACGCGGTAGCCGCCGTCGACCTTCGTGAAGAATCGGCGCAGGCGTTCCGCGGAGACCTCGGCGGTGATGTTCTCCGTGTAAAGGCCGCTGCGGGCACGCTCGATCGACGTATCGCTGATGTCGGTGCCGAAGACCTGGACGGGACATTCGACATTCAGCGCGGTCAACGTCTCCTGGAAGACGACGGCCATCGAGTAGACCTCTTCTCCCGTGGCACATCCAGGCACCCAGATCCGCACCGGATTGTTGCCGCGAGCGCGAACGAGCGCCGGGAGGATCTCCTGCTGCAACGCCGTGAAGACCTCGGGGTCGCGAAAGAACGACGTCACGCGGATGAGGATGTCGCTGTAGAGCTGCTCGATCTCTCCCGGCTTTTCGCCGAGGATTGCGATGTAGTCGCGCAGACGCTCGACCTTGTGCAAGGCCATACGCCGGCGGATGCGGCGCTCGATGGTGGGTGACTTGTAGTGTACGAAGTCGACGTCGTGCGCGCTGCGCAGAAGAGCGAAGATCTTCGCCAGCTCCTGTTCGTCGAAACGGTCGCCATCACCGCCCCGGGCCACGTACGAGTGATGGGCGATGCGGGCGATCTCGGTGGCGATGCCGGCCGCGGGGAGGATGAAGTCGATGGCGCCGGCGGCGATGGCGCTGTGCGGCATCCCGTCAAAACGAGCCGTGTCATCCTGGGCGAAGGTGATCCCCCCCTCGGCCTTGATCGCCTTCGCGCCGAGGGTACCGTCGGACGCCGTGCCGGAAAGGATCACGCCGATGGCGCGGCTTCCCTGATCGGTGGCCAGCGACCGGAACAGGGCATCGATCGGCAGCACCGCACGGTCATTGCGCGGCGCGACGCGCAGCACGCCGGTGACACAGGTCACGGCCCCATCCGGCGGCGCTACGTAAACGACGTTCGGCTCGATCGTGGTCACATCCTCGGCCAGCCTCACCGGCATCTTCGTAACGCGCCCGAGGACCTGCGGCAACTCGCTTGTATGGCTGGCTTCGGAATGCTGGAGATAGATGATGGCCGCGCCGGAGTCGTCCGGCATGTTCCGCAGCAGCTCCAGGAACGGCTCGAGCCCGCCCGCGGAGGCACCGATGCCGACGATGGGGAAATGCTGATCAGCGGCGCGCGAGCGCGGTCTGCGCTTCTTGTCCGTACGTGCAGTTCGTGAGGCCAGTGCCGGGACTCCTGCGATGGTGTGAACGCGGCCAATTATACCAACCGGCAGGGCAAGGCTCGCCTTGGATGCGTCGGGCGTATCATTCCCTCATGCTCGCCAAAGGAGATCCCCTCCTCGCACGTGCCGCCGCGGCGCTCCGGAGCGCCCGCGCCGTCAGCACACAGACACGACAGATCGTCGATACGGTGCGGCTCGAGCGGCTGCAGCGCGAGCTGGTGGAGAAGATCGTGCAGATCGAGAGAGTGGTGTCGCGCGACCGGAGCGATGGCACCGTGTAGTACTATCCCGACCCGTAACGTAGGGGAAAAAACGATGAGCGACACAGGAAGTAGTAGCAGCCGGATGGAGCCTCCGTCTACGCGGATGAGCTCCTCGGCGATCGTGTCGGCGATCGTATCGGAACGGTTGGTTCGCGGGTAAGTTCTTCCTCGCCTCCCCGCCTCCGTTCGACGCGCGGCTGAACGGAGGCAAGATGCAGAACCAGGTCACAGGACGAGCGCATGCCTGAGCATCGCGCGCAGCCGCAGGGCGTTTGGGGAGAGGCTACCGCCTTTCTGGAACGGTTCCGGCGTGCCGGCTGGTTCGATCTGGTCCTTCTCGTTGCGCTGATCGGCGCGGTGTTCGGCCTGGTCTCACTGGCCGGCGAATGGCGAACGCTGCGTCCCCAGGTTCACATCGACCTCTCCCCGTCCGCGCTGCCAGTCTACGTCCTCTACTCGCTGTCGCGCGGACTGATCGCCTACGCCCTCTCGCTCACGTTCACGCTCGTCTATGGGTATTGGGCGGCGAAAGACGCCATCGCCGACCGCGTGCTGCTTCCGCTGCTCGACATTCTGCAGAGCATCCCGGTGCTCGGCTTCATGCCCAGCGTCGTCCTGGCGCTGGTGGCAGTCTTCCCGCGCAGCAACATCGGCCTGGAGCTGGCGTCGATCCTGATGATCTTCAGCGGCCAGGCCTGGAACATGACCTTCAGCTTCTATCACTCGCTCCGATCGGTGCCGAAGGATCAGATCGAGGCCGCCACGACGTACCGGTTCAGTTGGTGGGAACAGCTCAAGTGGGTGGAGCTGCCGTTCGCGACCATCGGCCTGGTCTGGAACAGCATGATGAGCATGGCCGGCGGGTGGTTCTTTCTCATGATCACCGAGTCGTTCGTCCTCGGCGACAAAGACTTCCGGCTGCCGGGCATCGGCTCGTACATGAGCGTGGCCGTGGCCAAGGGGGATGTCCGGGCCATGCTGTGGGCGATTTTCGCGATGATCACGATGATCGTCGCGCTCGACCAGGTGCTCTGGCGGCCGGTGGTGGTCTGGTCGCAGAAGTTCCGCGTCGAAGAGGGTGGCGAGGAGGAGACCGCGTCGTCGTGGCTCTACGACTGGCTACGGCGGTCGGCCGTCCTGGAGTGGATCGAAACGCTCTTGGCGAAGCTTCACCGCCCCCGGCCGAAGCATCCGCGCGCGGCAACGAACGCGCAGGACAGACCGGCGTCGCGTCTCCTGTCGCTGGTGCTTTTCGCGCTCCTCATCGCCGCGCTGTTGTTCGGCGCGTGGCGGCTGGTGGCGCTGCTTCGCCAGATCCGGCTCGGTGAATGGCTGCCCATTCTCCAGGCGGGCGGATGGACGCTCGGCCGCGTACTGCTGTCCACCGCGCTCGGGACTCTCTGGGCGCTTCCGGCGGGGCTGGCCATCGGACTCTCTCCAAAACTCTCGCGCATCCTGCAACCGATCGTTCAGGTCGCGGCGTCCTTCCCCGCACCGATGCTCTTTCCCCTGGTCATCGCCATGCTGAAAGCGGCGGGCGTATCTCTTGGATGGGGAAGCGTCGTGCTCATGCTGCTCGGCACGCAGTGGTACATCCTCTTCAACGTGATCGCCGGCTCGATGGCCATTCCCGGCGATCTGCGCGAGGCGGCGCACAGCTATCGATTGCGCCGCCGCCTGCGGTTCCTCGCTCTCTACCTTCCCGCCGTTTTCCCCTATCTCGTTACGGGATGGGTGACGGCGGCAGGCGGCGCATGGAACGCCAGCATCGTGGCCGAGTTCGTGACCTTCAAGGGCCAGGTGCTGACCACGAACGGCCTCGGCGCGCAAATCAGCCTCGCCGCGGAGCGCGCCGATTTTCCGCACCTCGCCGCCAGCGTGATGGTGATGGCAACCGTGGTGGTGCTGTTCAACCGCACGGTCTGGAAACGCCTGTACGCCATTGCCGAAGAGCGCTTCTCACTGAGCAAATGAGGAGGAACCGATGACCGCCACAATGATCGCACCCGAAGAAACGCAGACCACGGAAGCCCTTTGCGAGATCCGCGGCGTATCGCACGATTTCGCGCTGCCGAACGGCTCCACGCTGCGCGTTCTCGAAGACATCGACGTCGCCATCAAGCCGCTGGAAGTGGTGGCGCTGCTCGGTCCCTCCGGCTGCGGCAAGTCGACGATCCTGCGCATCCTGGCGGGCCTGATCCGCCCGACACACGGCGAGGTCTTCTATCGCGGCACCAAGGTCAACGGACTGACCCCCGGCGTGGCCATCGTCTTCCAGAGCTTCGCTCTCTATCCCTGGATGACGGTGAGCGAGAACGTCGAGATCGTTCTGCGCGCCGCCGGCCTGCCCCCCGAGGAGATCAGTCCGCGCGCCGAGCGCTCGATCCGTACCGTCGGCCTGGCCGGCTTCGAGGAAGCATATCCGCGCGAGTTATCCGGCGGCATGAAGCAGCGCCTCGGGATCGCCCGCGCGCTCTCGATCAATCCGGAGATTCTCTTCATGGACGAACCGTTCAGCCATGTCGACGCCCTCACCGCCGAGGGGCTGCGCGCGGAGGTCATCGACCTGTGGGCGCCGGAGGATCAGAACCCATCGTCGATCCTCATGGTCAGCCACGACATCAAGGAAGTGGCCTACATGGCCGACCGCATCATCGTCCTCAGCAGCCATCCGGGCCGCGTTCGGACGATCGTGCAGAATCCGATTCCCCGGCCGCGCGACCCGCGCTCGCGCGAGTCGCAGGAGCTGGTCGATTACCTCCACGAGATCATCACCGGATCGGAGATGCCCGACGTTCCGGCTTCCGTCGCCCCTCGGGCGCCGCGCATCGAGGCGCTCCCGCGCGCGACCACGTCCGAGATCGTCGGTCTTCTCGAATACCTCGATGCCCGCGGCGGCATGGACGACATCTTCGATCTCGCCGCCGAAACGGACCACGAGTTCGGGGCCATGATCGCCATTACGAAAGCCGCGGAGATCCTCGACCTCGTCGATACGCCGAAACAGAACCTCAGGCTCACCGCCGAAGGCCGCCGCTTCGTGCAGGCGGATACGGAACAGCGCAAGGCGATCTGGCGCGAGCGTCTCCTCAAGCTCCGGCTGTTCCAGGACGTCTCCGCGCTCCTTCAACGCGAAGGCGGCGAGGTGGGAGCCGACATCGTCCGCGAGATGATCATCCTGGCCCTCCCGCGCGAGAACTACCAGGAGATGTTCGAGACGATGGTCCGCTGGGCGCGATTCGGAAATCTCTTCGCGTACGAGGACGACACGGACCGGCTATCGCTTCAATAAGGCGATGACTTCTTCCGCCGTCTTCGCCTCGGCGATGGCGTTCATAGCCGGTGTGTCGTGCGCAAGGCGCGAGAGAGCGGCGAGCAGATCGAGATGTTCGGCGTGCTTTTCGAGAGGTGAGAGAAAAGCGATGATCACGCGCGGCTCGCGCTGCCCCTCGATGATGCCGTCGCCATTCGTTCCGATGGCGGCGATGAAGGATTTCACGGCGGCATCGCGTGCATGGGGGATGGCGCTGGCGCCACACGTCGTCGGCATCTCCCGCTCGCGGGCGATGACGGCGTCGATCAGCCGGCGCACGGTATCCGGCGCGAAGCCGTGATGCGGCAGCGTCTTTCCGAGCACCTCCGCCGCGGCTCCGGCGACGTCATGCGCACGAACGCCGAGGATGATGTCGTCCGCCTGCACGAGATCGCCGAGCTGCATCGGGCGAATTGTAGTCGTCAAAGGCTTTCACCACAGAGGCACAGAGGTCACAGAGAAAGACCTCTGTGTTCTCTGTGTCTCTGTGGTTAAAAGCCTTTCGGGATCCTAGCCGGCAGCATCGCTATACCGCTCCAGCGCGATACGCAGAAGGTCGACGGACGCCCGCAGATCGTCCTCATTGAGCACGTAGGCGATACGGATCTCGCTTCTGCCCTTATCGGTAGCATAGAAACCTCGGGCGGGGGCGATCATCACCGTCGCGCCGTCGTGCTCGAATTCGGTCAGGAGCCAGACGGCGAAATCGTCGGCGTCGCGCACCGGAAGTTTCGGGACGCAGTAGAACGCCCCTTCCGGGATCGCCAGCTCGACGCCGGGGATGGCGCGCAGACCCTCATATAAAACATCGCGCCGGCGCTGATACTCATCGACGACGTCGCGTGTGTAGTTGTCGTCCAGATCCTTCGCTCCGACGGCGATGAACTGCGCGAGGCCCGGAGGCGAGAGCCGTCCCTGCGCCATTCGCAGACAGGCGTCATAGACCTCGGGGTTGCGCGTGACCAGCGCGCCGAGGCGGATGCCGCAGGCGCTGTAACGCTTGGAGAGACTGTCGACGACGACCACAAAATCGTCACCGTCCCGAAGCTCCAGCGCGCTGATCGCTCTCCGGCCGTCGTAGACAAACTCGCGGTAGACCTCGTCGGAGATGAGAAAGAGTCCGTGATCACGGCAGAAACCGGCCAGCATCTCCAGCTCATCGCGCGTGTAGACCGTGCCGGTGGGATTGTTGGGATTGCAGAGGACGACGGCGCGCGTCCGCGGCGTCAGGGCTTGTTCAAAAACAGCTCGGGGAGGGAGATGAAATCCGTCGCGGCCATGGCACGTGACCGGCACGATGTTGAGACCGGCCATGGTGGTGAAGGCGCGGTAGTTCGCGTAGAACGGCTCGAGGAGGAGAACGTCGTCGCCTTCGTTCGCACAGGCGAGAAAAGCGAAGAGGATGGCCTCGCTGCCCCCGGTGGTGGCCAGGATCTGCCGCGTTTCGACCGATACGCCGACGCGCTGCGCGTAGTACTGGCGAAGCGATTCGAGGAAGGCGAGCGTACCGGTCGAGGGCGAATACTCGAGGACCTTGTCATCGATCTGCTTGAGCCGGTCGAGCATGCACGACGGCGTCTCGATGTCGGGCTGGCCGATGTTGAGGTGATAGACCTTCGTGCCGCGCGCCCTGGCCAGCTCCGCCAGCGGTGCAAGTTTCCGGATCGGCGACGCAGGCATCGCCAGCGCGCGCCGCGAGATGGCAAGCGTGCGCGCATCATGGACAGTTGTCATGCCGCGGTCAAACTGCCAGCGGCGTGCCGTGATTCCTGGGTGCGGGGTCACTGAGTTGCTGAGTTGCTGAGTTGCTCGGGTTGTGCGAAGACCTCAGCAACCTTGCAACTCTGCAACCTTGCAACCCCCATCGCATGGAATCCCACTCCCGCCGCGACCGTTTGCCGACTGCATGAAACGACTTGCCTTTGCGCTCTTCGCCCTTTTCATCGCCGCGGCGGCTCTCGCTGCTGACGAGCCCGCGAAACCGGCGGAGAAGCCGGCACCGGCCCTCGGCGCACGCGCCGAGAAGCTGATCAAGGAAGCCCTCCCCATCTGTTCCCAACCCGTCACCGAGACGCGCGTCCCTCTGCAGCACCAGCTCCCCGGAAACATGATCGGTACCGTGGTCCGGATCGAAAGCAAGCAACAGGCTTGCGAAGGCCAGTGGGTGGCCATTGTCTCGAACGAAGGGGACTTCTTCATGGGCACCCCCTGGTTCCTCGACGACACGACCGGCACGCTCGAGCAGAGGATCAAGACCTTTACGATGCAGAACATGAAGCAGGTCTTCGAGCCGATCGTCGACCGGACGAAAACACGCACGGGCCTCTACCGCGCCACGCTCCTGCAAGCGATGGAAGGCGGCAAGCTTCCGCTGGAAGGCGAGATCGACCCGAACGGCACCGTCTTCTTCTTCGGCCATTTCGTGCCGATGACGGCCGACTACCGCATGTCGCGACTCAAGGCGTTCGAGAGCTACCTCCCGCAGTCTCCGACCACCGGCGCCGCGAAACCGCAGGTGACGGTGATCGAGTTCTCCGACTTCGAGTGCCCCTCCTGTCAGCACGCGGCCGGATACATGAAGCCGATCCTCTCCGCGCACGGCGATAAGGTCCGCTACATCCGCTACGACACGCCGCTCCTCGGCATCCATCCGTGGGCCCTTCCGGCCGCCGTGGCCGGCCGCGCCATCTGGCGCCAGAAGCCGGACCTTTTCTGGACGTACAAGGAGAAGGTTTACGAGAATCAGGAAAAGCTCTCCGCATTCACGATCGACGAGTTTGCACGCGGTTTCGCCCAGGACCACGACCTTGACATGGCCAAGTACGACGCGGACGTGAAGTCCACCGAACTGGTGGCCGGCATCGTCAACGGCGTCGGCACCGCCTTCAGCAACGACATCCGCGCCACCCCGACGTACATCGTCAACGGCGCCGTGGTCGATGCCGGGACGGAGGGGAAGGGGCTTGCGGATTACGTGAGCGGGCTGTTGAAGAAGTGAATCGGTTGGCGGTTGTTGGTTGGTTGGCGGTTATCGGTTGTCGGTTATCGGTTGTCAGTTGTCGGTTGTCAGTTGTCGGTTGTCTGTGATCGGTTGGTTGTCGGTGATCGGTTGCAGGTGAACGAATGGCTCGTCCGAAACTGACAACCGATAACCGACAACGACAAACAACCGATAACCCCTCACACACTCCTCCACACAAAATCGAGGAAGTGTTTCAGGATCCGTCCGGTCAGTCCCCAGATCTCGTGATGTTCGTAGCGGTAGAAGTAGGCCGGATAACGCTTGCTCCGGAATGGCATGTAATGCACTTCCGGCTGATCGGGGTTGAGTAACGCCTCGATCGGTACTTCGAACACCTCGTCGACCTCGGCCGCCTGCAGCACGTAGTCGATACGCTGATCGACAACGCCGGCGAACGGTGCGACGAGGAAGCCGCTGTTGGTGACGAAATCGTCGAGCCGTCCGATCAGCTCCATGCGCTCGGAGGCGATGCCGACCTCTTCATGCGCCTCACGCACGGCCGCCTCTTCGAGTGCTTCTCCCGGATGAACACCGCCGCCAGGGAAGGCGATCTGTCCGCTGTGCGCGGTAAGGTTCTTTGAACGGCGCGAAAAAAGAAGACTCCAGCCACCGCCGGTCGGGATCAGCGGGATCAAGACCGCGGCGCGCTTCAACTTCGGTGCATCGATCTCGATCGCGGGACGTGCGCGGAGGATGGCGCTGAGACGGGTGAGGGCAGCGTCGTCGAAGCGTGGACGCGGGTGTCGGGAGTCGGGGGTCGGGGGTCGGAGATCAAGCATGGGCGGCGCCCGGTTCCGACTCCCGACTCCCGACCCCCGACCCCCGTTCAAACTCCGCAAACGGCTCCGCCACAACAATCGGAATCCCGTCGATGGCGTGGTAGAGGCGAAGTGTTCCCTCAACGCGCGGTATCGCCACCTCGGCGGCGTCGCCCGGGCTTAGATCGCGCGGCAGCTCGACCCATCGATCGTCGATGACCGTATCGCCGTTGAAGACCAGCATCATCAGCCGGTATCCCGGTTGTCCGTAGCTTCGCGTGCGGATGGTGAAGTCGCCGGAGTTGCGGAGCACCACGGCGTCATCGCGCAGAGTTGCCTCGAGCTTCGGAAAGAGCGGGATCGTTCGCGTAACGGGAGCGATGGGCACTCTCGATCCGTCGTCCAGCGCGGCGAGATAGCCGCGGACGGTGAGCTCCATGGAGGCGTTCTCGGACAGCCACGCCGCCTGCGCCGCGGAAGGATCGGGCAACGCACGCACGAAGAAATCGGCCAGCGCAGCGACTTCGCCGTCGCCGAACGGAATCTTCACCACGCAGTCGTCCGGAAACTCCGCGAACTGCGCGTAGTCGCTGACCGCAACCGGCTTGCCGGCCTCGAAGGCACGGATCAGCGTTCCCGACGTCTCCCCCGCGCTCGGGTAGCGCAGGTTGACGAGGAGATCGACGGCGGCAAAGTAGGCGTCAAACTCTTCGTCCGCGACGTAGCCGGTGAAGGTGATGCCGTCGCCGCGCAGGGCATCGACATCGACGTTCGGCTCCGGCTCGCCGACGACGAGCAGCCGCAACCGTTTCTCCCGCGCCCGCGCTGACGCGAACGCCGCGAGCACAACCTCGGCGCGTTTGGCCGAGGTGAGGAATCCGAAGAGTCCGGTGACGCGATCGTCCGCCGCGAAGCCGTGCGTCGCCCGTATCTCATCCCGGCGTCCGCGCGCCGACAGCTGCGGCTCGAATGGATGCGGGACGATGTGGATCGGCGTCGTCACGCCGAACGACCGCAGTCGATCAGCGGCATAGCGGTTGTGCACGATCACGGCGCGCGAGCGATTGGCGACGTCGACCGAGGCCGGCATCAGGAAGTTCCCCATCTCGCTGTGAAGTCCCGCCGCTCGTCCTAGCGCCCACGCCGCTCCTGCCTGGCCGTGATTCGCCTCGAGCGCGGCAACATACCCATCGACATCGCCGCGCGCCAGCGTCATCTCCACGATGAGGTGATGCAGCACGAGGTCGTGCAGAACGACGACGCCCGGAGTACGCATCGCTTCTTCGTAGATCCAGGCGTGGTGGGGGTTGTTGCCGAGGAAGTAGATTCGGGGGTCGGGGGTCGGGGGTCGGGGGTCGGAGATGGCGATGACGTCGAGATGCTTGCGGAGCTCCGGGAGAAGCATCGACGCATAGTGCGCGACGCCGGTTCGGGTCGGCGGCAGAGGCGAGAACAACGCGACTCTCGCTCCGACCCCCGACCCCCGACTCCCGACTCCCGCGATACCCATCAATCCGCCGTCTTTCTCGCGCCTGCGGCCAGATACGCCTCCACGAATCCATCGAGGTCGCCGTCCATGACGCGTTGTACGTCGCCGACTTCGTAGCCCGTGCGGAGGTCCTTGATCATCTGGTACGGCTGCATCACGTACGAACGGATCTGTGAGCCGAAGGCGATGTCCTTCTTCTCCCCTTCCAGCTTCTCCTGATCCTCCTGCCGCTTCTCCACCTCGAGCTGATAGAGCTTCGAGCGCAGCAGCTTCATGGCTACGTCGCGGTTCTTGTGCTGGCTTCGCTCGTTCTGACAGGTGACGACGATGCCGCTCGGCAGATGCGTGATGCGCACCGCCGAGTCGGTGACGTTGACGTGCTGGCCGCCGGCGCCGCTGGACCGGTAGGTGTCGACCCGCAGGTCCTTGTCGTTGATCTCGATCTCGATCTCTTCGTCGATGTCGGGATAGACGTAGACCGAGGCGAACGACGTGTGCCGCCGCTTGGCCGCATCGAACGGCGAGATGCGCACGAGGCGATGCACGCCATGCTCCGACTTCATGTATCCGTAGGCGTAGTCGCCGCGCACCATCACGGTGGCGCTCTTCAATCCCGCCTCTTCGCCGGCCTGGTAGTCGACGATCTCGGCCGACCATCCCTTGCGCTCGGCATATCGGAGGTACATGCGCAGCAGCATCTCGGCCCAGTCCTGCGACTCGGTGCCGCCGGCGCCGGGATGGATGGCCAGGATGACGTCGCGCTCATCGTGCTCGCCGGAGAGTTTCATGGTCATCTCGATGGAGGTGACCTCGGCCTCGAGTTGCGAGACGAGCTGTTCGATGTCGGCATCGACGTGCTCGCCCTCGCGCTGGAGCTCCAGCAGGACCTCAAGCTCTTCGGCTTTTGCGTTGATCGTCTCGCCCGAGGCGATGCGCTTCTCTACGCGGGCGCGCTTCCGTCCGACTTCCTGCGCGGTCTCTGGCTTGTCCCAGAAACCGGGTGCGGACATTTCCCGCTCGATCTCGTCGAGCGTCTTGCGTGCGGAATCGAGGTCAAAGATAGCTCCGGACCAGTTGAAGGCGGTCTTTAAGGTCCGAGATTTTGGAGAGGGTGTCGTCTTTCATGGCTGCGTAGAGTAGTCGATTCGCGAATTGCCCCGCATTTCATCTGCGTACATCTGCGTCATCTGCGGATAAAACCCTAATCCGCAGATGACGCAGATGTGCGCAGATAGAAAACCCTCCCAAACATACCCCACACCACCGCCGCCATGGCAACCCACACGAACCAGTCGCCGAAGCGGACGTAGGGCGTGGTCGAGGTCCGCGGCTGAAACTCGGCGTAGATGATCCCCTGTTTGCCCATCTCCATCTGCTGCACGAGCTGACCGGCCGGGTCGACGACCGCGGAGATCCCGGTGGTTCCCGCGCGCAGCAGATAGCGATCGGTCTCGACGGCGCGCAGCCGGGCCATATTCAGATGCTGCCGCGGCGCGGAGGTGCCGTCGTACCAGGCGTCGTTCGTGATCGTGACCAGGACGTTCGCGCCGTGCACGACCTGCGTGCGCGGGATTTGCGGGAAGACCACCTCGTAGCAGATGGCCGGGCCGTAGAAAAACCGGCCGACCAGGGGTGTGTCCTTCGTCCCGAACTCGAACTGTCCGACGGCGTGCACGAGCGCATGCGCAAACGAAAGCATCTGCCGGAGCGGCACGTACTCGCCGAACGGCACCAGGCGGATCTTGTCGTAGTGACCGATGGTGCGCCCGCCGCTGGCGAGAAAGGCCGCGTTCCACAGCTTGTTCGGCTGCTCCGGGTCCTCGGCAACCGACCCGAGGATGATGTCGACGTTGCTGGTGCGCGAGACCGACTCGATGGCCTCGCGATAGAAATCAGTCGTGGCGTAGGACAGTGGCACCGTCGACTCCGGCCAGATCACGACCTGTACATTGTGCGTGGTGGCCTCGTCCGTCATGGCCATCATCCGGCGGAAGATCAGCACGAGGTTGTCGTTGTCCCACCGCATCTCCTGCGAGATGTTCGGTTGCAGCAACGCCGCGCGCGCCATCGGCGTCCCGGTCGGACGGACGAGCATCTTGGCGGCCACGAGTCCCGTCGCCCACCAGACGAAGGTGATGATGACGACGGCGGCGATGGGGAAGAGCGATCGCATCCCTTTCGGCCGCGCCACGATCAGCCAGGCGACGAGCGTCGACGGCAAAAGGATCAGGATTCCCAACGCATACGGCCCAGCCACGCGGTCGAACTGCACCAGCGGCGCGTAGTCGACGATCGAGGCGGCGATCAGGCTCCACGGGAAACCGCTGAAGAGATACGTCCGCGCGTACTCGACCACCGCCCACGCCAACGGCACGAGCAGCCAGCGCCGGAACCGCGTCGACGGTGCGATGCGATAGAAGAGAAGTGCGAAGACGCCGCCGTACATGCCGAGGTAGGCGCACATCACCACGAAGATCACGACGCCGGTGATGTACGGCAAGCCGCCGTAGTGCGACATCACGCGGACGACCCACGGCACCATGATCAGCCAGGCGATCGTCTGCGAGAGCCATCCGAGGAAGAACGCACCGCGCGCGCTTCGCGCGCGCGTCAACGCCACGAAGAGCGGCAGGAGGGCGATGAACATCAACCATCCGATGGCGGCGTTCGGGAAGGCGAGCGCGAAGAGGACGCCGGAGAGGGAGGCGAGGGCTACGTTGATCGCGAGACGCAAGCGGGCGAAGGATAAACGATCAATCTGCGAACATCTGCGTCATCTGCGGATCACTTTTTAAACAGCGCGTCGAACGCCTTCCGCGCGTCATCCGGTGTCTGCGGCTGACGAGCCTTGTCCGCCGTCAGGTCGCGGACGACCTTCGGCTGGAAGAAGGCGCACTCGTTGCGGACGTGCTTGGCCGAGATTCGCGCCGGGATGCTCTCGCGGCATTCCCAGAGCGTGGTGGTGTCGAAGGCGCGGCAGTTGCCGCAGGTGTGCAGGTCGGCGCCGCACTTGACGCAGGTCTCCTCGGAAGTCGGCTGATCGAGCCCGAGCCTCTGCGTGCCGCAGGCGTTGCACTTGAAGACCTCGGGGCCGAAGCCGCCGGCGGTCCGTCCGCGCGGCGCTCCTTCGACTCTCTGATATTGCGGTTCGTACGGAGTCCGCGGCGGACGCGAGCTGCTGGACGAAGACGAATTGGACGAATAGCCGCCGCCGCTATCCTGATAGCCGCGGTGCCTGTATTTGCGATCGCTCAAATGAATCACCTCATGAAGACGTAGTAAACCACCCCGGCGATAAGGAGGACGGCGATCACCAGGAAGATCAGCCGTATCGCTACCTTGGCCAGCTTCAGAACGATCCAGATCACGATGATCGCAATGAGGATCCCGAGGAGCTCGTTGATGCCTGGCATGGCGGGGGCGCTGGGTAGTGTAACAGGGGATTGGTTGGTTTGATTGCCGATTGCCGGGTTTCGGGGCCGGGCGGTTCCCGCGGGTCAGCAATCGAGGATTGGTATCGAAGAATCCTGCGTGTGCATCGAAGGCTCGTTGATGCGCATCGAAGATCGTTCGATGTGCAGCGAAGGGTCGTTTGATGCGTACCGAAGATTCTTCGATGCGCATCGAAGACTTGTTGATGCGCATCGAAGATCGTTCGATGCGTAGCGAAGGGTCGTTCGATGCGTAGCGAAGGTTCTTCGATGCGTAGCGAAGGTTCTTCGATGCGCAGCGAAGATTCTTTGATACGTAGCGAAGGTTCTTCGATGCGCAGCGAAGATTCTTTGATGCGTAGCGAAGATTCTTCGATGCGCAGCGAAGATTCTTTGATGCGTAGCGAAGATTCTTCGATGCGCAGCGAAGATTCTTTGATGCGTAGCGA